>JAEEGL010745995.1_pt1 | contig 69484 bp, 56 predicted proteins | sample 9134231 | NCBI WGS metagenome assembly JAEEGL01 (sample SAMN16246548, study PRJNA631951) | gut metagenome | biome: gut microbiome; feature: rumen; material: fiber-attached | host: Bos | place: Iran: Karaj | collected 2018-10 | reverse complement strand
CCGGATGCGCGGCCAGGTACTCACCGATCGCCTTTTCGCTCTCCCCGCCGTTATAGACATCCGCGGTATCGACAAAGGTGATGCCGTTCTTCTCTGCAGCCCCAAGGATCCGCATGGCCTCGTCATGATCGAACGGATCCCCCCATCTCGTGCCGAGCTGCCAGGTGCCGAGTCCGATCTCGGATACGGATCTGCCGGTATTGCCGAATGCTCTTTGTTTCATCGTGCCCCCCTTTCGGTGATCATGCAGGTTTCATCTGAAACTATACACGGACTCCCTCCATACCGCTGTTTGGAATTTGACGGACGCACGCTCATATTTTGATGCACAGCGGTTCATCAGAACCGGGGCTCAGTTCCCCCGGTCCATCCCCTTGAGCACCTCCCTGTCCCAGAGCAGGATCTTCAGTTTCTGCGCCATCTTCTGCGCCGGATCGGTAAAGGAGGCATTGGTCATGACCACCCCGACCATCCGGTCGTAATAATCCCTGGCAGCGTAGATCTCCTGCACGGCAAAGACGCCGACCGGATGGTCGTAGCGCTTGCACTGGAACGCGTAGGTGATGCCGTCCCGCTCCGCCAGGATATCCGCCCCGTAATCCCTGGAGCCCGTCGTCACCGTGACGGCGGCGAAGCCGTCCTCCTCCAGAAGCCTCGCGCAATAGTATTCAAAATCATGCCCTTCCAGTTCGTCCATGGGAAGCGGCCGGCGCTTTCTGATAAGGATGAAGACGACCGCACCGCCGGCTAACAGGATCCCGCAGACGACGGCGATCAGGATGACAGCGGACTGGGTGAACATCAGGATGCCTCCGCCGGGGCGAGGACCACATCGTCAACGGTCCCCCAGCCGCCCGGCGCGCACTTTACGGACACGCCGACCGAGACCGCATCACCGGCCGCAGCGGTGAAATGTACCGCCGGTTCCTTCCAGTTGACCCAGCCATCCAGCGTCACCGGCTCACTGCCGGCCTCTTCGCCGTTTACAAGCACAAAGAAACGGATATCCGCATCCTTCCCCGTATCGCCGCCCTGCAGAAACGCACTCGCATCGTATTCGCCGTCCTCTTCCACCGTGACGGTCTGCTGCATCGTAAACTCCACGGCATTCGCACTCCAGAAATGGAACGCGTTTTTCCCGCTCTTCGCATCCGCCTCTTTGGTCTGCCGGTCGGTGGGATCACTGCCCTCGCAGGTCACCTCCCACATGGAGATGTCCTCCTCCTCAAAGCCGGGGTTTTTCAGGAGGCTTGCCGCCTCTGACGGAGCGGTTTCATTCGGATCCTTGCAGTAACCGCTCATCGGATCGGCGTCCGATACGGTGCCCGTGCGGATCCCGGCGAAGACATCCAGCGAGGGCAGCACATGGCCGGTATGATCAAAGAAAGCCTGATTGTCCCAGGAGGAACCGCCGTAGTATTTCCCCGCGTCATCGGGATCGTAGCTCCCCGCATAACTCGAAGCCCAGCCGGAGCCGTACTGCTCCCAGAGCTTTTCCCTTTCTTCCTTCGTGTTCCCCGGCACCGGGATCCAGGCACCCTCCCAGTAGAAGAGCCCGGTCGCGCCGCCCTTTACCGCCGCGGCTGCCACATCGTGCACCGCCTGCGCCTGTCCGGCGACACTGACATGATAGACGCCCAGTTCGTCCCGGTCGCCGGCACTGTTGCCGGTCCCGTCACCATCCTCTGTTGTATAAGGGAAGGCGGTCTCGAGGATCATCACATCTTTGCCCGTCGTCTCACGCGTCGCGGTCAGCACCTCCGTCAGATTCTCAAGGGAACCGTGCCAGTACGGATAATAGGACAGTCCGAATACGTCGTAATCCAGGTTCTCTTTTGTCAGCCATGCGGCTTTGCGTGCGATGAAGCCCGGATCATCCGCCTCCGTAAAATGCACGGCGATCCGGATCTCACACCCTCTTGCGGCCGCCGTATCCCGCACGGCAGCGGACGCCTGCTTTAATATCTGAATGATCTTCCTTTCCTGTGTCTCTCCGGCGAGACCGTAGTTGATCTCATTGCCGATCTGCACCATGCGCACATCCGCGCCCGCATCCAGGATCGTGTTCAGACTCTGTGCCGTGTAGTCATAGGCGGCCTGCGCCTTTTCCTCAATGCTCATACCGGCCCAGGCCTTGGGAGCCATCTGTTTCTTCGGATCCGCCCAGAAGTCGGAGTAATGAAAATCCACGAGCAGCCCCTGCCCCTGTTTGGCCGCGGCACGCCCGATCTCCCCGGCGCGTGTCGCATCACAGTTGCCGCCGCCGTATCCGTGTCCCTCCGCGTCACAGGGATCGTTCCACACGCGCACGCGGATCGTATCCACCCCGGCATCCGCCAGGATCCTGCACAGCGGAGCTTCCCTGCCTTCCTTATCGAAGTAGACGACTCCGCTCTCCTCCTCCGACAGAAGGGAAGAGATATCCATCCCGCAGATGAAATCCCGCGGCAGATCCGGGACCTGTTCTACAAATACTTCCGAGGGAAAAGGTGCGTCCGGTATGACGACCGTCCCCGCCGGTTCCGCATCCTTTGCGGTTTCGGCGGTCTGTGCCGTATCTTCGGACGTGACCGCGGCGCTGTCCGCATCCGCAGTCTGTACAGTGTCAGTGTTTACCGGTTCCGCCGATCCGCAGCCGAAGAGAAGGGCTGACAGAACCAGGATCGTGCTTATTGATGACAGTTTTCGCATGACAGTTTCCTCCGGAAAACATGATAACACACACCGCCGGAATAGAAAATCGCAGGGATGCCGGAGTCCCTGTTTCTAAACGACAGGAAAAATGATATGCTTGGAGGCGGACAAAAATCCGGAAACCTTTTGGGGAAAGGAACGGTCATGAGAAAGATCCTGATCACAAACGATGACGGAATCGGCTCGGACGGCATCCGCCGGCTGGCGGAGACAGCCCTGGCATTCGGCGAAGTCTGGGTCGTCGCACCCGACAGCCAGCGCAGCGCCGCCTCCCACAGCATCACGCTGCGGCATCCCGTGGAGGTGCATCCCCACGACTTTCCCGTGGACGGTGTCCATGCATTTTCCTGCAGCGGGACACCCGGCGACTGCGTGCGCGTGGGGAGCCTTTCGATCATGGACGGGAAACCGGATGTCCTGCTCTCCGGCATCAACTTCGGCTACAATGTCGCTTCGGACATCCAATATTCCGCGACGACCGGCGCCGCCTTTGAGGGGGAGTTCCAGAGCTTTCTCTCCATCGCCTTTTCCGAAGCGGCAAACGGCTGCCATGAAACGACCGACCGGTATCTTGAGGAGATCCTCGCGGAACTGATCGACCGTCCCTACGTGCCGGGGCAGATCCTCAACGTGAACTTCCCCGGCTGCCCTCTGTCCGAATGCAGGGGCGTCCTGCGGGACCGCGCGGTATCGCGCAGGGCATTCTACAATGACCAATATGACACGGTGGAGAGATTTGCGGACGGCGGCGTGAGCCTGATGGTCAACGGCATCTTCACGACCGTACCGGAAGAAGGCACGGACTACGGCGCCATCCTCGACAACTACGTGTCGATCGGCGCGGTGCGCAACATCAGTTAGAGAACATCTTGCAAAACAACTCCTTTTGTATATAATCAATACCCGTTGGATCAACAGTCTTTATTAACGGGATGATCATCTATGCCAAAGAGCGGAAAAGATAAGGAACGCGGGAAGAAAAAAGCCGATCCCGTTCTGTGCATTGCGTGGTTTCTGGCGGCCGCCTCAGCGCTGGCTGTCCATCCGGACGCGTCCTATGCGGGCTACATCGACTGGCGCTCTCTCGGCATCCTGTGGTCTCTCATGGTGGTGATCCAGGGGCTCAGGGAAAATGCCGTGTTCGAAAAGATCGGGTCAGCGGTCACCCGGCGCGTTTCAAACATCAGACAGCTGGCCGGAGCGCTGATCTTTCTGTGCTTCTTCGGAAGTATGTTCGTCACCAATGATGTGGCACTGCTGACATTTGTTCCGCTCTCCATCATCCTGTTCCACAGCTGCGGCAAGGACGCATCGGTGTCATGGCTGGTCATCCTGCAGACGATCGCCGCCAACCTCGGGAGCATGCTGACCCCGATCGGAAATCCGCAGAATCTGTATCTGTTCGGCCTGATGCAGGCCCCCATCGGCACTTTTGTTCTCTGGATGCTTCCCTATACGCTGGTGACCGCGGCATTGCTCCTCATTGCCATTCTGCTGTTTCCCGGCGGAAAAGAAAAGGCAATACTCGGCGGAAACTCGGCAACTGTCCGGCACTTCGGTTCACGGAAACAGATCGGCGTCTATCTGGCCCTCTTTGTCTTTGCCATGCTCACGGTGCTGCGTCTGGTCCCCTGGCAGTTCACGGCAGGCTGCACGCTGATCGTTGTGTTCGGCATGGATTTCAAGATCCTGAAACGGGCCGATTACACACTGCTTCTGACCTTTATCGGTTTCTTTATCTTTACGGGAAATATGGCGAGGATCCCCGCCGTGCGCGATGCCCTGCAGCAGCTTGTTCAGAACAGGGAGTTTCCGGTCGCGGTCCTGACCAGCCAGGTGATCAGCAATGTCCCCGCGGCGCTCCTGCTGTCCGACTTTGCCGCGGATCATCACGAGCTCCTGCTGGGAGTCAATGTCGGCGGCCTGGGGACCATGATCGCATCGATGGCCAGCCTGATCTCCTATAAGTTCTACGCGGATTCCTATCCGGATGAAAAGGTGCGTTATCTGCTGCGCTTTACCCTGCTCAATCTGGCCATGCTGGCCATTCTGGCGGGACTGCACTTTGTTATATGAGATATGATATATGACCGGTCATGCTTATTCATATCTCGTTAATTTATATTCCCCGCGCTCATATCCGTATCCGTTGCCGGCATCCTCATACAGCTCGTAGGAAGCATCCGGACCGCCGAACCGTTTCCATTCGATCTCATCGGTCTGCTCCTCTGTAGAGAGTGCGCTCTTACGCGTCGGGATCAGGCTGCCGTCTTTTACAAACAGCGGGATGCGCTGAAGCGGTGCATCCACACTTGCATGTGTGCCGCCGGTGTATTTTTCGCCCGAGTAGAAGTCGTACCAGTCGCAGCCGGCAGGGAAGTAGACATCCCTTGTCTTTGATACGGCCTCCAGAGGAGATCCGTCCTCTCCGTAATACATCGGTTCCGTTACGGGACATACCATCAGTGATCCGCCGAACATATACTGATCGGTGATATCCCACACGGCACGGTCTGAGGTAAAATCAAATGCCAGCCACCGGATCAGGGATCTGTCCTCCAGCCATACCTTGCCGGCCTCGTAATAGATATACGGCATCAGCCGGTAGCGCAGTCTGTTGACAGCCAGCATCGCATCATGGAACTCTCCGCCGAAATTCCACAGTTCCCGCCCGCAGTCTGTTCCGTGAGCCCGGAACATGGGCAGGAACGCCGCATACTGATACCATCTGGTATAGAGCTCGCAGTAACCTTTATTCTCAACAGTATCGTCGTACCGGCCCTGCCAGTACCAGTACTCTCCCTGCTTAACGAAGAAAGCTCCGGTATCCATCGTCCACCAGGGCAGTCCCGACGCCGAGAAATGAAGGCCGATCGCGATCTGGTCTCTGTATGTATCCCAGCTCGCATCCGTATCTCCGGACCACATGATCGTACCGTATCTCTGCTGCCCGGTGTAGGCTGCGCGTGTCAGATTGCATACCCGTTTTTCTTCGGACGTATCGCCCTCATCAGACATCGCCGCGCGCTGATTCTCATATATGCCCATCGCGTGATAGAGGGGATAGCTGTTGCAGTATTCGTACGGCATGCGAAGTCCGGCTTCCCCGCAATATGCCCTGTAGAGGTCACCCTCCTCGAGCCGCATCGTATGACTCCATTCGGGAGTGAACGGTTCACTGCTGTCGCACCACCAGGCATCCGTCCCGTAGGAGAAATGTGTCCTTTTGAGCTGTTCAAAATACAGTTTCCGGGCCTCGGGATCAAATGCGTTATAAACGGAGCACGCCGGCAGAAAGAGCTTCCTCTCCGCAAACTCTTTATGATCGGGTGTGTCCTCCGCCATGGTCGGCCACAGCGATATCATGAAATGAACATGTTCCCCGTGAAGCGTATCCAGCATTCCTTTCGGATCCGGGAAGCGCGACGCATCATATGATTTCTGCCCCCACTGACCGTCCGGCCAGCTCATCCAATCGAGGACGATGCAGTCCATGCCGATACCGAGTTTTCTGGATTTCTCCACGACGGCCAATATCTCGTCCGCGGTCTCGAACCTCTCCTGTGACTGTACGTATCCGTATGCCCATTTGGGGAGCAGGGCCGCCTTGCCGGTGAGGCGGCGGTAGCCTGCCACTGCACGGTTCATATCACCGGCGATGAAATAATAATCGGATTCCTGATCGGCTTCCGTGTATATGTATGCACCCTTTCCGTCATCATGGAAGATCAGCGGACTGTATGTGTCGGTCAGGATCCCGTATCCGGCAGTGGATACGAAGAACGGGACCGCGATCTTACGGTTGCCCTGATGGATATAGAGCGTTCTGCCGCGCAGGGATGCAAAGCCTTTCTCCTGCTGCCCGAATCCGTACAGTGCTTCATCGCCGGGCTTGAAATTAAAACGGATGTGATAACTCTTTCCGGTCAGTTCTTTCTCCGGTTCTTCGAGGATCTCTTTTGTACCGTCGGCTGTCCGGATGATCTTTGTTTTCTGCTCGACATCTGCCAGCCGGTATGTCTCGAACTCTTCGAATTCCCTGGGACGTTCCTCATGTTCGCAAAAGACCGGGCGTCCGTCCGCGTCACGGAAACATACCGCTCCGCTTTCTCTTTTGACCACAGCGGTGATACCGGGAAGCACCAGCCTGATCTCCGTGTCATCCTCCGTATAAGACCAGTCCCCATACGTCTCATGGTTTATCACTCCGGGTTTCTCCCTGCCGGAGAGTTTTTCCTGTACGGTATATGCAACCCGGATGATATTTTCCGCGCGCGGTTCGAGGATGAGCGTTCCGTACGCGGCGCGCATGATGAGACGATCACCGTCTCTTCCGACATCGGTGATCCGCCTGCTTTTTGGCTTAACGGCTGTAAGCATGTTTCCTCTTCCTTATGATCACTCCCAAAGCTGTGTCCAGTCATCCGCGCCGGGCCACAGAAATACCTGACCCTTTACCAGACGGCAGTTTTTGTCCGCCCCGGCCAGAAGTTCCATCTCCGCATCCGTGAGCGGATCTTCGGTGGTACACTTGAGATTGGCGATATACTGAGGTTCCTTAACGGAGAACGGGATCGGGCACAAGCCTCTCTGGACCGCCCACTTCAGGCAGACTACGGCCGGGTGGATATTGTGGTTTTTGGCTACGGTCACCACTTCCTCAAGTTCCGTGTCGACAACATCCTCCGCCGTTTTGTCTCTCTCGGGTCTGCCCGGAGAGCCGATCGGACAGAATCCGATCGGTACGATACCGAGACTTACGGCATAGTCAAAAAGCTCCTGCTGCTGGAAGGACGGATGGCATTCCATCTCCAGGGCGGCCGGTTTGATCCTGCATAAAGGCAGGACTTTCTCCAGCTTCGATACCGTCATGTTGGACATCCCGATCGCGCGTGCCAGACCGGCATCCACCAGTCCCTCGCACTGTTTCCAGGTATCCATGAACTCCTCTGTCGAGAAAGGTCTGGAATCCGGATTTCTGGAATCGCCGTCGCATCCCGGTGCATGATAGTTTGGGAACGGCCAGTGCACAAAATACAGATCGATATAGTCAAGCTTCAGATCGCTCAGGCTTTTCTCACATGCCCCGCGCACCTCGCGATGCCGGTCGTTCCACACCTTCGATGTGATGAACAGTTCATCGCGGGTCACGATCCGCTCGGCCAGCAACCGCTCTATCACCTCACCGATCCGGTCTTCGTTCTGATATACCGATGCGCAGTCCAGCATCCTGTATCCGGCCCTGACCGCGCCGTATACCGCTTCGGATACCTGATCGGGGGTATACCTGTCGGAACCGAACGTGCCCAGTCCCATCGCGGGCATCCGGGCTCCGGTATAAAGTCTGCGCACGGGGACCTTTTCTGTGTTGATCGTCTCGGACATACCGTGCACCTTACCTCTCATCCTGGTCGCCGAATACGACCGCAACCTTGCCGCACTGCCCCGACGCCATGAGGGCATATGCCTCGCCGGCCTGATCGATCGGGAACTCGTGTGTGATCAGTTCATCGGGATGGATCCCCCAGCGCACCAGTCTGTCGACCAGCTCTTCCATCTTCCACAGAGAGGTCACCCATGAACCGTAGATGGTCTTCTGACCGTGGATGATGTCCGGGCTGGGATTGAAACTGCATGTGCCGCCCTCGCCGACGAATGCGATCTTCCCATAAGAATGTGTGGCGCGGATCGCCAGCTGTCTGCCGGGATCCGATGCGGAGCAGTCGATCGCCTTCTCAACTCCGCGCCCGCCCGTGGCTGCCAGGATCTGATCCAGCGTGTCGTCTCCGGGCTTAAATACATGGTCAGCCAGTCCCAGTTTCTTTGCGAGGTCTATGCGGTAATCATTCATCTCAACACCGATGAGCTGATTGGCCCCGAGTGCCTTGCACAGCATCAGGGTCGCCAGCCCCACGGGACCGAGTCCCGTGACCAGTACGGCGTCATTTCCGCTGACACCGATCTTCTCGATGGCCTCGTATACGGTCCCGAATCCGCATGCGACCTGGGCTCCGTCCTTATAGGTCAGTTCGTCGGGCAGAGCGATCAGATCTTTTTCGTCTGCGAGAATGTACTCGCCCATACCGCCGTTCCGCTGCCAGCCGTATGCCGCACGGTATTTGCTCGTGCATGAGATATAGTATCCGCGCCTGCAGTCATAACATACACCGCAGCCCGAGATATGATAAACGATCACGCGGTCGCCCTTCTTAAAGCGTTTTAAGCCCTCCCCTTCCTCAACGATCAGTCCGCAGGGCTCATGTCCGGCGATCATACCGGGGATATAACCCTCTGCGCCCTTGCCGGTATGCTCTCTGTAAATGCAGCGGATATCGCTGCCGCAGATCGTTGTTGCCTTGGTCCTGATCACGACCTGGCCGAATCCGGGTTTCGGGATGTCGAACTCCTTTAACTCCACCGTGGAGTTGCCGGGCAGGATCGCACCTTTCATTCGCATTTTTACAGCTGACATTCTGATCTCCTTTCTTATACAACGCCCTTACGGAGTATGATATTTGCATACAGGGCTTTTTCCGATGTCATGATGACGCAGCAGGATCTCTCCCGGGTCCGGTCATAGAACTTCCATTTGTTGATCTCTTCAAATGCCTCCGCCCCGCGGTCATCATATTTTGCAACGATCTGTTTATACTCATCCCATATCGGGGTCTGAAGCCGGCCGGCATCATTCGGTTCAAGTGCCATCAGTACACAGGGGGCCTGCGGATTACCGTCACGGTCCGGATAGGTATCCAGCGGGAAAACCTGCAGGATCGCATCCAGTATCTCCGGTACTCCGTGTCCGTCCATCCGGATCACCGGTTTCCCGAAAGAATGCCCCGGGAAATTGCCGTCCGCTATCGTGATCTCATCCGTGTGTCCCATCTCGCACAGAACTTTCAGCAGTTCAGGTGAAAGTATGGGTGGAATTCCTTTCAGCATCTGTTGTCCTCCTTCATGCCATGCAGGTTATATCATCGTCAACATTTTACCATATATCATCCCTTCACCGCACCTGCAGTCATCGGTCATTGGCGGTTCTTTATATGACAACAGGATCCCAAAAACGGTTGATAATGATCATTCAATGCCTGCGGACTCTTCCCGTAAAAGAGAATTAGCGTGGGTATCCACGCTAATTCATAAAATATCTCACCCGTCCGAAGCCTCCTCTCGGAGCACCAAGCATCCGGGGCTCTGGTTCCTCAACTTCATACAATAATGCGGCTAACAGGATTTGAACCTGCACATCTCGCGATACCGGAGACCGCATCCTGCGTTGAATGCGAATTTGTAATGCGGCTAACAGGACTTGAACCTGCACGGTTGCCCACCGGAACCTAAATCCGGCGCGTCTGCCAATTCCGCCATAGCCGCAGGCACATATATGTTAAGCGTGCCGCTGCGCCGCGTCAAGAGGAAGTCTTCCCTTTTACCAGTCGCTGTCCCAGTCGCTCCCCGAGTCCCAGGAATCCCAGGAATCCGAAGAATCCCAATCGTAATCCCCCCAGTCGGAATCCGAGGAATCAGAGTCGTAATGCATCTCATCATAATATGGGGAATCATCCCAATCCGAAGCCTGTATGGAGGAATCCCAATCCCTGGACAGGTAGTATCCGTCGTAATCCCCTTCGATCTCTTCGGTGACCGGATCGTCATAGATCTCCGTCCAGCTGCCCGCGCCGTAGTCATCGTAAGTATACCAGTGGGTGCCGTAATGATAATAGGTGTTGCCGTGATTGCTGTAATACCCGTTGTGCCGGCCGGTGATCCACTTGCCGCAGAGCGTGATCAGAAACGCGGCGATCGCGATCAGGGTGATCCACATATACACGGACGAGCCGTCGTTCCCGCGCCCGGAGCGCTTGCCCCCGGAACTCTTGCCGGACTTCCTGGAGCTGTTCTTCTGGTGAACGATCTCATCCTTCAGCTTCTGGAAGATCTCATTGACCGCGTAGGTCTCATCCTTGCCCTGGTATCGGACGGCGCGTGATCCGTCGGCTTTATTCTTGTAGACGATGAACTCACCGTTCTCATTTTTGTAGATCCCGAACGCCTTTGCACCCTTGTAGTCGACGCCGATGAAGAAACGCGTCTTTTCGGGCGCGGGCAGATGCCTGGCAGTGTACCAGGCCTGCAGTTCCTCGATGGTCCGGGGATTCTTATCCGTCTTTTGCGTCGGATTGGGCGCGTTGCAATAGGGACACTTGGGAAGTGTGTCTTCGTATGTGTTGGAACAGTAATCGCAGGTGATCTTCATGGCCGCTCCTTATGATGTTACCGATACAGTCCTATGATAGCGTATGGGATGCCTTTTGACAATGCGGGGCATCGGACGGCAGATTTTTGTTGACAGGAACAGTCTGCTCTGATACCATGACCGGGTACGAAATCTTAAAGAAAGCGAGGTGATCATAACCATGCGTGTGATGAGAACAGAGATTGTAACAGCATACAGTATGAAGACCTCGGCTTGTACCTGTTGATCCATACATCTCGTTTTGTATGATCTTTCAGACCGTGGCATTCCTGTCACGGTTTTTATTTGTCTTTCCGGGATCTCCATGCTGCAGTGCAACCAAGTCAAACAGGAACAGGGAGAAAACAGAGAGATGAATGATACGAACATCAAGAACGGGACAACCGGAATCAATGACCATGCAGCGTACACGGAGAAACAGGGGAGGATCTCCGGCGTACAGAAGAACAGTTACACCATCAGTTATCAGGAAACGGAACTGCAGGCAAAGCTCAAGGGAAGTTTCTACGAAAAGGCCGCCGATGAACTGCCGATCGTCGGGGACTATGTCACATTTGACTATCATCCGGACGGCGACTCCGTCATCCTGTCGGTTCTGGAACGGAAGAGTGTCCTGCAGCGTCCGGATCAGGCGAAGACCGGCGTGATGCAGTATATGGTGGCCAACGTGGACTATTGCTTTATCGTCACATCCCTGAACGGCGATTACAGTTACAACCGCATCGCCAGATACGCCAGTGTAGCGCTCCAGGGAGGCGCTGTCCCCGTAGCCATCCTCACCAAATCGGATCTGTGTCCGAACGTGGGCCGCTATATCCGGGAGGTCGAAACGATATCCGAAAAGATCCGGGTTCATGCCGTTTCGGCTCTTTACGATATCGGAATGGATGAGCTGCAGGAATATTTCACGCCAGGCGCGACGATCTGCCTGATGGGATCCTCCGGCGCCGGCAAATCAACCCTGATCAATGCGCTCGCCGGTGAAGAGGCCATGAAGACCTCCGCGATACGGGAATCCGATTCCAAAGGAAGACATACGACAACGCACAGGCAGATGATCCGTCTGCCGGGCGATGTCTGTGTCATCGACACCCCCGGCATGCGCGAGATCGGCATGGCCGGCACGGAAGACGGGATCGACGACACCTTTTCGGATATCGTCGAACTGGAGCATCAGTGCCGGTTCAGCGATTGCAGACACGATACGGAACCCGGCTGCGCGGTCAAGGAAGCCATCGCTGACGGTACATTGTCGGAAGAGCGCTATCGGCTGTATAAAAACCTCGGCGCCGAGAACACCAGAAACTACGCAAAGAAGAAGGAGATCTCCAAAATGGTCAAGGCGAGAAAGAAGTATTTCGATAAGCACGAAAAACTCATCTGAACAACGTTTATCAGTGAATCAGCAAGGCCGCCTCACTCGTCAAAGTACAGGCGGCTTTTGCTGATTCCGCGGCTTCAGGATCCCCCACGATCAGTTCATTGTTTTTCGCCGGCGCCACAAATCCTGTTGATATTTGCATTTTCACGATTTTCAGCAGAACAAACTCATCACAGCCTGCTACTTTTCAGCTTTCGCCCATTTGCGGCAGGCCAATTTCCCCGTTCCGGCCTGCTACAATTCGCTCTTCGCCCATTTGCGGCAGGCCAACATGAAGATCCCGATCCCCAATAGGATATTCAGCACAAATATAAAAATCCCCGGGAGCCTGTTCTTCCGGCTTCCGGGGTGCTGGGCTAGCAGGATTCGAACCTGCGAAATGACAGAGTCAGAGTCCATTTAGGTATCGGCCAAAGCCTCAATATCCACGGGCGTTTTCAAGTATTCAAGTTTTCAAGTCTCATTATAACTTCATTATCATATTCTTTATGTCCTTCTTGTGCAATACGATCACTTGCCACCTCTTTCAAGCGATACAACAGCGATTGTCTTGCCTTCAAGTTCCATAGTCTCGCGGGCAGCCACATAGTATCGCGATACTGTCTCTTCCTCATCTCCAATATAGGCGGCTATGTCTTTGATCGTATACCCCTCCCGGTAAAGCTTCGTTGCAAAAGTTCTTCGCAGAATATGCAGTCCGCTGATTTTCTTACTCTTCTCCCTTGTCCGATTATCAGGGTATGCTCTCATTGTAAGCCGCCGCCCGAAATGATATACTATTGCTTGTATGGGGTGCTTATGGGGAAGATGGATCATGAGGCGGATCAGTCGCTGACGACGCGTCACGAAACGGATCTGTTCTGGAAAAAAAGAAGAAAGATGCTGGAGTCGGCAGAACGCAAAGGTATGGTCCTGTCGATCCATGATTTCTATGAGAAAAAGCTGCGTTCTTTCGACAGCAGCGGTAAAGAACGTCGCGCCGTAAAGCCGCTTGGCGATACCGGAGAGAGTCTGTTTTCTTTCCAACCGATCTCCGGCTACTGCTGCGACGAATTCGTTTCCCTTATTCCCGATTCTTATATGGTTATGATCCGCCGGGGCGAACTGGCCGCCGAGGCCGTCTATTATACGGACCCGCTCACGGGCAGCAGTCTTTGCGCTGTCACGGTGAACGTCGTTCATCCCGGCTGGCTCGAGATCGTTTATCTTTATATCTCCGAAGAATTCAGAACTGAAGAACAGATCAGGGACATCCTGCTCTATCTGATCCACGACGGGCATCGCAGGGATGGCGGAAGTCTCTACGGCGCCTTTATGGAGATGCCGGCCGACGAAGTCTACCCTGCCCTGCGCAATGCGCTTACGGCGGCGGGGATGGAGGCGCGCGAAGAAAAGGCCAACACTTACCGCTTCAGTCTTTCGGATGTCACGGAAAAGGACATGATGAGAAAGGCTGCGGCCAAGGCGGAGCTCTGTCTTTTAAAGGACGCCAAGCGCCAGCTGCGCGGCAGCGTGGAGCGCATGATGCGTGAGGATCCCCGGCCGATCGCCGCCGACCCTTATGTGGCATGGGAGGAATATCTGGGCGACCTGAGCATGATCTGCCTGGAGGGCGGAAAGCCCGCAGGCCTGATCCTGGTTTCCGAACAGGAGGGGCATCCCGTCCTGGATCTGGTGTACGCCGCGAGCAAGACCGCATTGCCCAAGCTTCTGGGCGGCGTGCTTAAGCTTGCGGAAAAGCGCTATTCTCCGGATTGGGAGTTTGTCGTACCCATCGTTGCCGGCAACAGCAGGGAGATCCTGGAGCGCATCGTCCCGAACGGCCGGCGCCGGGACACATTTATGGCGGTTTTGTGGTTTGATGAAGATTAAAAACAGGGGGTATAAGCTATGATCTTTACGCTGATCACGGATGAAAACGCATCCTATTTCAAAGGGGCGATCGGTGAGGCCTACAAGGAGGACCGCGCGGACCGGCTCTTCTGCGGTGTGATCGATGAAGAGGATGATGCTGCGGCCGGGGCAGCGTATTTTGATGCCGCGGGAGAGGAGCTTACGCTGGGCTACATCGGCGTGGCCGAGGAAAAGCGGCGTCGCGGCTTCGGCAAGTGTATGATCAAAGAAAGCGCGAAGCTTGCGAAGAAACACGGTTTCAGCCGCATCACGGCTTCCTTTTACGGGGATGCGAAGGAGGCGAAGGAAAATGAGCTGTTGCTCTTTTTGAAAGCCTGCGGTTTCAAACTCAGGAAGGCGCCTATAGAGAGGCAGGTATACCTCTTCTCCGATGTATACGCGCACGCGACGGAGCTTTTGGGCGAGAAAAAAGAAGGGATCAGCATAAAGACGGTACAGGAGCTTGACACGACAGAAAGGGAAAAGCTCCTTTCTCTTTATATGGAGGGAGAAGTCCCCTACTTTGACGAGGACATCCTCTTCTCCGGGGAAAACCGCTTCGGCGGCGTGGCCTTTCGCGGCGACGAGCCGGTAGCGGCTGCGGCCATCCTTCCCTTTGAGGATGGCGTCCGCATAGACCAGATCTACGGAAGGCGGGAACACATCAGCGAGCTTCACGCTCTTTTGTGGGACAGTCTGGAAAAGGTAAAGAAAGCTTCAAAGCGAAAGCATTTGTATATCGATGTGGGCGGCGAGCAGCTGCTGAAACTTCAGAAGAAACGTTTTGAAAAAGCGGGGGTTACCTGCGAACAGTGCCTGCAGGGTTATATCGCAGAGAAAGAAACGTGGAAAAGCTGATGGGGATCGAAAAAGATAAAGAAAAACAGGCAAATCCGGAACCGGTATTTCAGGAGCTCGAAGTAACAGAGATCAGGGATCAGAACCAAATCCCCGCGCCCGAACAGGATCAGTCACAGATCCGCGCAGCAGCGCCCGTGCAGGAGGATCCCATCGAGCTGGAACTCACGGAGCTTACGCAGCGCTACAACAGCGTGCTTGAGGAAATGCAGAGTGCGCTTCCACAGCAGGAGCCGCCCGAAGAGCTGAAGATCCCGGCGAAGTTCCTCGCAAAGTATATGAGCAGCAGCCGCGAGCGTCTCACGCAGCTTCATACGCTGTATAAGGAAAGCAGTCAGGGTCTCCGCCAGCGCCTTGCACAGGCCAGGGAGGCGGAAAATGAAAAGGAAGTGGCAGAGCTGGAGGCCCAGCTTAAGGAAGCTTCCGATACGCTGCACGAGCTGTACCGCCGTCATGAGGAGAATTTAATACTCCTGCGCCTGCCTTTCCTTGAGGAGGATGAGACGGTACGAGAGCAGCTGCTGGCGCATTATGAAGATTACTTCCGTTCGCAGCTGGCGGATTTTTCGCAGAGCAGCGAATCGGCCGGTCTTTCCCTGCAGGATGAGCTGGTGCGCGTGCAGACGATCCAGGCCATTCTGACGCAGAAGGGTCTCGGCGAGATGCAAGAGATCGCAACGAATAAGCCGGAGGATATGAAGGCAGTCGAGCTGATGCTGGTCGTGGCCCTTTCGAAGAAGGAGCTGAAGAACGTCGCCGAAGGTCAGGATATCGTTACGCTTCCGGCCTTTTTACAGTCGGAGGGTAATGAGTCTGCCGTCTCGGAAGACGCCATTTACCGTTACAAAGTCGCCCGTGCGGCGTTCGGCTTTTTGCATACCAGCCAGAACCTTATGGCTACCTATGAAAGGGAATATCTGGAGGCGGTTGAAGTAGAGCGGCCTGCCAGGGAAAAGTACAGGCAGCTGAAGTTAAGGATCAACGAACTGAAGGCCGATCGCAGAGCTCTTGAAGCGGATGACACCGTGGCGGAAGACGATGAGCGTTTTGAAGAGATCGATGACGAGATCCTCGAGCTCACGGAGGACGCCAACAAAGCCCGCGAAGAGTGGTATGAGCTCGGAAAAAAGACCAATGTCAAAGAGCGGATCTTAGGCTACTTCCCGGAAACACAGAGGGGCTGGATCCGCCTGGGCGATGAGCTGAGTCGCCGCTTAAACCAAAGCGCGACGCGTATCTTTGAAAAAGAGCAGGAGCAGTATGACGCTGAGCAGGATGAAGAGAAAAAGAAGAAGTTCCGCGAGCAGAGCTATCTGGAGCTGTCGGATGTCTCGGTAAAGATCGGCAATGTCGGCCGCATGTTTACCCGCGTGGCTTTTGGTGACAAGCTGAATAAAGAACAGATGGCGGCGTACGACCGTATCTATCAGCGGGCGATGGCGCGTTTCATGCAGCTGGCCGACAAGCTGGCTCCCGGGGAAGAAGACGATATCGAAACCCTCCGTCAGAAGACCGACGAACTGACGCGCGCAGCCGGCGAGACCATGCAGCTGCTCTTAAGTGAAAAGGAGAGGATCCTTTCGGACGATGATGAACCGGATCTCGAAGAGAAGGTCCGTCAGGTCGCCGAGGAAAGGGATAAAGATAAGAAAGAAATCAAGACCGACTATGACAAGGCGATGAAAGACGCGATCCGTGAGGACAGCCGCCGCGAGCAGGAGGAGGAGAGGCTGCGGCTCGAGACCGAGAAAGCCGAGCTGGAGCGGCAGGAACAGGAAGCGCGTGCCGCCCTTGAGGAATATGAGCGTCAGCTCATGGAAGAAGCGCGTGCCAACAGCCAGACCCTGCGCCTGCGTCTGAGCAACCGTTTTGCGGAAGGCCAGGAAGTGGTGAAGCCGAAGCAGGTCCTCGGCAAGATCGAATCCTTTACCTCCGCCAACGGCGTGAGGGTCAGGGGCGTCGGCAAGCTCAAGATCTTCGGTGAAAAGATCTTCGGCCTGAAAGCATCGAAACTGGATGAGCGTATCGGAAAACATGTGGACCGTTTCCTGGCAAGTAACGGCGAGATCACCGACGGCGATCTTGCGAACGCGGCACTGGAAGTGGTCTCCGCAACGGGGCTCTTTTCCTACGCGGAGAAAGCGCCTGCGGACAGCGGGATGGCGCGCTTTAAGGCACTTTCCGAAGCGACGGATCAGGAAGAGATCAAGAGGCTCTGTGAACAGCTGGCGAAGGACGACATGCTGGGCGGCGATGAAGGCGGCGAGCTGAGCCTTGATGATCCTTTCTACGAGCAGTATCCGAATGCCCGCAAGACCGTGGTGCTCTACCGTCTGTCGAGGACGCTCGAGCAGCAGACCGTGGGTAAGGAGACCAAGGATCTCCACGACCGTCTGCTTGCGGCGGAGCACAATCTGAAAAAGCTCCGCGATCAGGTGGTCGGATCACCCGAGTATTCCCGCTATCAATCCGAGGCAGTCTATCTCACGCAAAGAGGCCGCCTCAGCGGATACCGGACTCAGATCAACCAGGTGGATAGTCGTCTGGCGGAAGTGCGTTCTTCCCTGGGTCAGCTGCCGGATCTTGAGACCTATCAGGCAGAGCTGGAGCAGCGCAGGAGCGCGCTGCAGAGCCGCGAGCAGGCGGCATTCCAGTCCGCCGTCGGCATAGTCGATATAGATGAGCTTTATCAGCGCTCGCTTCGGGGTATGAGCTTTGCCTTCCAGCAGGTGAGGGATGCGAACCTGCGTAAGTGTATGTCGGATCTGGCAATGGCCAGAGAGAATGACCGTCTCGAGCGCGAAGCTTACGAACAGAGCCTGCGCCGGAATTCGGAAGTCGTGGAAGGTTCCACGGAAGCCAATCTGCGGGAACTGCTCATGAATGAACTGATCCTGCACGATGCCTTTACGAAAAAGAACCGTCTCTTCTCCTTCTTCCGCGGGAAGGATGATCCTGTGGTGGGGCAGCTGCTCTTAGACAACAAAGACAAGCTCTATACCCTGGTGAAAAAACAGATGATCGTCGACCGCCCGGGAGGGATCGAGAGCATCGATCAGCTGGCGGATCTGCCGCTGGCCGAATTGCAGCGATACATCGTCAGCCTCAGGGAGAGGCTGGTACGCATGCAGGCGATCTACACGAAGGACCGCAGGGAATGGTTTAACAATCCGGAGTTTACGGAGAGCGTGCTCTCGAAGCTTCTGTCCGGTGAGGACAAGGAGATCGGTCAGCTCATACAGGATGTGAACAATCTGCACCTGCAGGTCATCGAGCAGGATGCGATCATGGCCCGCAAGGACCAGATCATGCTGGTGGGCGAGAACTGGGAATCGCAGCATGTCTCCGTCGACATCTTTGCGCAGAAGAAAGCGCGGCATAAAGACGCCACGCGTTCGGATTCCCGTCTGGTCCGTATGATGGTGGCGGATGAAACCGTGGAAAGTCTCTGCCGCGCCCTCGGCGTGGAAAAGCCGCTTTCCTATTATGAAGTACTGGCCCGTCACATCTTTGTTCATTCCGAAGACAAAACGCTGAACCTCGCCGGAAAGCAGAAGATCTACATGGCTTACCTTGCGGACTGGCAGAAGAAGGCCGAGGCGAAGGTACAGGATACACTGCCCGGTATGGAGATCGCCGCCGGGGACCGTAATCTGGAACTGATCCAGCGCGTGGAACAGCTTCAGGACAGCCTGCGTTCCTGGGACCGTGAACTCGAGCGGCTGCGCGCCGACCACGAGCAGGTCAAAGAGGAACTGGAGCGGGCCGAAGCGGATGTGCCGATCATCGAAGAGGAGCAAAGAGACCGCGAGGTCGATATGCGTGAAGCAGGGAAGCTGGTCACTCAGGTGGAAACGCACCTGCAGGCGGCGATGACGAAGGTGGAGCGTCTTTCCGATCCGCCCGAGAACGAGACGGAGGAGAAGAAAGCCCTCCGTGAAGCCGATCTGGCGCGCGCGAGAAAGGATATGGAGATCCTGACCCGCCGCTACGAGGCAAGGAAAGCAGATGAAAAGCATCTCACCGAATATTACGAGGCCTGCGTGAAGGTGCTGGAGGATACGGAAAAAGGCGTTCAGGAAAAGACGCAGCGTGTCGCGGAACTGCAGACGACGATCGCTGACCGTGAGAAGCTCCGGGCACAGATCATCCTCGATCTGGAGCAGGCTTCGATGGAAAGCCGCCTTTCGAAGAAACGTCTCGCGTCGAAGGAAAAGAAGCCTACGCCTGCGGATGTCGTGGCTTTCCTTACGGCGGATGTGAAACAGGAGACCTTGCCTTTGCGCTTTGAGAAATCCCAGATGCTGGAATACGGCGTATACCAGCACGGCGCGCGCCTTCTGGAAGGCAAGCTCGGCAAGGAGATCGAAAGCACGGGACGAAAAGATTACAATCTCGCGCTGGAGAGAGATGCCCTGCACTTCTTCTATTGCAGGGAGCTCAGCCGTCATGCGGTTTCGAGCCACTACAGTCTGGACGAAGGACACATCGGCAAGAAGGGCGTGATCAGGAATCTGGATCGCTTTGCCGTGATAACGGAGTCGGAGCAGGAATACCGGCAGATCATGGATTATCAGCTCACGTCGCTGGACCGCAACGAAGACGAAGTCCGTCTGGTCGCGGAGCGTAAGGACCGCAGGCTTTCCACCTTCCTGATCGGTGACAACCTTCCTTACTATCCGCTGGTACCGCTTCTGGTGAAGGATGAAAAATGTCTGCGGCACATCCTCTGTGACAACGACAAGGACTTCATGGATTTCTTAAACGCCGTGAAGAAGAACGCGGCGCCGTATATGGAGCTGCTGGGTTCGACGGGCGTTTACAACGGTTTCCTGGATCAGTACCTTCTGGAATACGGCCCGGAGATCATCAAGGTGATCAACGGCGAAGAGGCCGTTCCGTCGCAGTCGGCTGTGCGTCAGCGCTTCGACAAGACTTATCAGGCGATCACCGAATACCAGGTCACGGATACCACCTTAAAGGATATCCTGGATAAGGCCGTGGCGAAGGTTGCCAAGAGTGTAAAGAAAAAGAACCTCAAGAAAGAACCGGGCATCCCCGTTGTCGATCCGATGACGCTCTGCACGATGATCCTGATCACCAGCGGTCCCGTCGGCCTGCGTGATGAGGGCCGCATGGAGCAGTACCGCGAAAGGGCGGAGGAAAATACCGAGACGCTGCGCTCCCTGCTTCCGGGCTTTATCGAGCGAGAGCAGATCCCCGAGGAGGAGAAAGCTTCCTTCCTTGCCGGCGTGGAGCTGGTGGAAAAGAACTGCCTCCTGCAGGATCCCGATGTTTATGCGCGCACGGTCCATGAGCGCCTGCATCAGTACCGCAGCTATGAAAAGATGGGCTATCAGGCGGCGCAGGAACTGACGGCTTTGCAGAAGAGAGTAGACGAGCTGATGAGCTCCGTCGAGGACCAGAAGAAGGAAGGGCGCAAGCTGCTCGGCGAACTGCGCGAGCGCAATGCGGAGCTCCGCCGTATCTTAAACGAGCCCGGCGGTGAAGATCCCCAGCCGGAACCGACGGAAGAAATGCAGGAACGCATGCAGGAGATCATGAGCTTCAAAAAGCTCCTGCCCCCGCACGGCGGTCTGACCAGTTTCTATCAGGACATGCTCGCACGGGTGGCTGTGCATGCGGTGCAGCAGCCCAGGTCGAAAGCGAAGAAATTCATGCAGCAGGATCTGAACATCATGCGCAATATGCTCACCATGGATGTGACGATCAGCGATTATGCTGCAGAGCTGCGCAGCAGCGGCAGGCTGTACGGAAAGGGAGAGGAAGAGCTTTTACGTGTCGGCATCACCGAGGTTTTCGCAAAGTTTGCGACCTCACCGGCAGAGCACTATACCAAGGACGTGTTCCTAAAGCTGATCCGCGATTACTTCTCCGAGGAAGCCGGCGGGCAGGAGCGCCTGCGCATCATGCTTTCCGATAAGGGCGGCTACTATGGGCTCGGGAGTACGCTGAGTGCTGCGGAGAAACCGAAGCTCTTCGGACAGGCGGACTGCTCGGTCTTTGAAAAGGCTTTGGAAAAACGCAAACTGTTCTCGCCTTCCGTGCGTCTGTACTTCACGATGCAGGCGGAAGAGCGCGCGATGGTGGCCCAGCTGATCGCAAACGAAGGCGTGCCCCTCCGGGAGTCGAAGACCACGGCACAGCAGCTGTATCAGTCTTCGCTCCGACAGATGCGCATGCGTGCGGATGATGACGAGGCGGCGTCCTCCTATCTCGTGGGTCTGATGGACAGCTACTTAACGGGCTTAAACCGCATCGCGGAGCCGGATTACAGCACGGTGATGGCGGTGCTGCAGCGCACGGTCGGCATGCGCATGGACGTGTTCGAAAAGGCGGTCCGTACGGTACAGAACCTGCAGGCCTTAAAGGACAGGCATCTTCTGATGAGCAGGGAAAGCATGGCTCTGTTGCTTGCACAGTAAAATAGTTTACCTTTTCGCGCGGGCTGTGGTAGATTATCAGCGTGTGACTGATCTAAAGTATGGGAGGGGAAAACCGAAAAACGAGAAATTTGGAGACTGGCAAGGGAAGCCAGAAAACACGCGGGTTTCGCGTGTCGTCACTCAGAAAGAGCAAGAAATGAACTGCTGTACAACTGATTCTCTGAATATCTCTACCAAAATTGCTTCTGTACAACCGGTTTCCTGAATATCTCTAACTAAAGACCTCTGTACAACCGTTGCCGGCTTCAAAATCGTAGAAAATGACCGGTGGTCTCATTATCGTCCAAACCTTGTACCAGAACTTTTCGTGTGGTATACGTACGCGCGCCTCGCCTCCAATGTCAACTTCATTATCAACTTCATTATCCGTTAGGAAAAACCAGTAAAAACCGGTAAAAAACCGATCATACGTTCTGATCTTTCCCTGTGAAATGCGACCGAAAACGGCCATGATCGAACAGGCAGAACTGCCCGAAAAGCCCGAAAATACAAGCAAAAAGCCCCGGTAACTTCCCGTTACCGAGGCTTTCATCTTACTGGGCTAGCAGGATTCGAACCTGCGAAATGACGGAGTCAGAGTCCGTTGCCTTACCGCTTGGCGATAGCCCAATGCGCTACATCAGTAGCGGCAATCATAATATCATATCGACACATAAGATGCAAGCACTTTTTATACGGCTGTATACCCCCTGGAGACCAGGATATTCTCCACCTGCGCAGTGTCCGCGGTGTGGAGCACCATGATCGGCATCCCGCTCGCCCGGTTAAAGGAGAGATAGAGATAATCCACATTGATATTGCTGGAAAGCAGCTCCGTCAGCAGCTTGTTGAGCGATCCCACCTCGTCCGCGAGCTCGATCCCGAGTACCGGCACCAGGCGGCAGAGATAACCGGCGCCCGTGAGCACCTCCCTGGCCTTCTCCGGATCGGACACCACGAGGCGCACGATCCCGTATTCCGCACTGTCATTGGTAACGGAGCCCAGGATGTTGATCCCGTTATCCGTGAGCAGCCCCGTGATATTCTGGAAGCAGCCCTTCTTGTTCTCCGCGTAGACAGAAACCTGTTTTAACATCTTCTTCCCCTTTCCATGTAACTCCGGCTTATTTCAGGAAGCCGAAGGGATCCTCATTATGCAGAAAATGCATGAGCTGATAGGCACAGGGCAGCGCCACGCGCTCCTTTTCCAGGATCCGGCGGACCTCGTCACGGTCTGCGATGAGCGCCTCGATCTCCTCGCTGGGCTCCTCGAACCGCCCGCTGAGATTGCCTGACGCATAGCCGTAGACCATCGCCACCGACTCGTCCGTCATGCCGATCGTGGAATACCGGGGCCTCTCGTAGAGCGGATCCACGTCGATCGGGGAAAAGGTGAGACCCGTTTCCTCATGCAGTTCCCGTACGGCCGCCTCCCGGTAGTTCTCCCCGGGCTCACAGAGCCCTGCCGGAAACTCATAGATCCAGTTGCCGATGGGATACCGCCACTGCCTCACCAGTACGACACGGTCCTTCTTCTCGCCGTAAAGCGCATAGATCGACACACCGTCCGCGCGCGTCTCCCCTCTGGTGATCTCGAGACCTGCCTTGTCCTTGGAACGGGAAGCCACGAAATACCGGCTCTTGTACCCCTTGCTGTTCTCTCCTCTCACCTCAAAAAGATTGATAAAAGGATTCTCACTCAGCTGCTCGATGGAATGGATCGTCGCCATCCTGTTCCTCCTACTCGGCGATGCAGATGCGGTTGCGCCCCTGCTCCTTGGATGCGTACAGCGCTTCATCCGCGCGCTTCAGTGCATCATTGTAATCCTTGTCGCCAAACTTGAAAAATGTCACGCCCACCGAGATCGTCACCTGGAATTCCTGCCCCTCATAGAAGATGTGATTGTCCGCCACGAGTTTGCGCAGTTTGTTGGCGATCGTCTCGCACCGTGCCCGCTCCAGTTTGTAAAAGACGGCGATGAATTCGTCACCGCCCCAGCGGATGATACAGTCTCTGCCGCGCCGCATCCGCATGGCAGTGCGCACGATATGCTTGAGCGCCTCGTCACCCGCGTCGTGGCCATAGGTATCGTTGATGTTCTTGAACTTATCCACATCCAGCACCATCAGGGCCGGAGAATCGTCTCTGTCATTTTCGAACCGTTTGAACGCATCCGTCAGGATCTGGATCCCGTAGGCTCTTGTATTCGCCGATGTCAGGGCATCCCGCTCCACCTGGTCCTTCAGCCTGCTCTGCCTGATATTGAAGTAACGCGCACTGTTGCGCAGGATCAGCAGGATCGCCACCGCCAGCACCACGGCGAAGAAGAGCGCCATCTGGACGCCCACACGGATCGTTTCCTTGCGCGAAGCCTCCTGGGACTGCACGGTCTTGAGCCCGATCGCGTCGATGCGGAACGCGCCGCATACCGCCCAATGGTAGGGTTCGTAATACTTTGCACAGGTATAGGTCTGCGCCGTGACCTTGCCGCCGGATTCGGTCTCCCATTCCGCGTCATCCGTATGATCGACGCTGCCGGTCTCCAGGATCCCCTCGCTGGCAAAACGCCAGGGGCCGGCTCCCGCGCCGGCGTCATTCACATTCATCCCCACGCGGTTCGGATGGTCGGGATCGAAGACACGCACCGTGCTGACCTTACCGTTGTCGAGAGTCGTCACACGGTCGATCCAGTAGAGCGTCGACTCCTCGCCGGAATACGCCTCCATGCGCTCCGTCAGGATCGAGGTGATCTCCTTGTCAAACGAGGAATTGGTGATCCCGTAGACCACGGTGAGCTTATCCCCTTTCACACGCTCCATGATCATGAAAGCCTGTTCGAGGTCATCGCTCCATACGGCCGTCTCCCCGGCGATCCCGCGTTCATCGGCCAGGATCTTACCGGAGGATTCTTCATAGATGATGCTCGTCAGAGAGGCAAGCGCAGGGTCTCCTGCGAAATACGACTTGATCTGCGCCGCGTTCGCGCCGGCGCCCGCGAGTTTTGCCTCCACGGCGGGGACCAGGCCTTTGACCAGACTGGTCTCATCCTGCAGACGGAGCGTCCGCATCTGATCGATCTCCGTGATCAGATCGGATACCGTCTCCTCCACGTGGATGCGCCTGAGCTCCACGGCATCCTGAAACGCGCGGTTCGTATAGATCTCCTGCATCCGCTGAACCGTCCGCAGATAGGAGCCGACAAACACGAGCGCCGTCGCCCCGATGATCAGGCCGGATAAGATCATCACGCGTTTGATCTGCCTCTTCTGGTCGACCGGTTTCTTTTCTTTGATCTCTTCTTTTTCCATGTCGACTATTTTAGCACAGATTCCTGCCGCAAAAAAGAATTAGTTTTATGTACCGCCGGCCCGCCTGTGATATCATAAAGCTGTCGTTTATCAGTCATTCACCGCAAAGGAGGATCGAAATATGCTGACGCGCGCGCCTATGGGATGGAACAGCTGGGACTGCTACGGCCCCTCGGTGACGGAGGAGACCGTACGGGCCAATGCCCGGGTCATGGCGGAGGAACTCAAAAAGTACGGCTGGGAATATGTCGTGGTGGACATCCAGTGGTACGCGCCGCGTGCGTCTTCCCATAACTACGATCCCTTTGCGGACCTCTCCATGGATGAATACGGCAGACTCCTGCCCGCGGAGAACCGGTTCCCCTCTGCCGCCGGTGGGCAGGGGTTCAGGCCTCTCGCGGACTACGTTCATTCCCTGGGGCTGAAATTCGGCATCCATATCATGCGCGGCATCCCCAGACAGGCCGTCCACCGCAATACACCCGTATACGGGACCAAGGTACACGCGCGCGATATCGCGAAGACCGCCAGCATCTGTGCCTGGAACACGGATATGTACGGCGTGGATCCCACCCGTCCCGGCGCGCGTGAATACTATGAGAGCATCTTTTCCCTCTACGCCTCCTGGGGCGTTGATTTCATCAAATGTGACGACATCTGCCGCGAACTGCCGCACGAAGAAGCGGAGCTCGTGCTGCTCTCCGACTGCCTGAAAAACTGCGGGCGCGAAATGGTCCTGAGTCTCTCTCCGGGGCCGGCGCTCCTGGAAAAAGCGCAACTTTATAAGGACTGCGCGCAGATGTGGCGGATCACCGATGATTTCTGGGACAAATGGGAACTGCTCTACGCCATGTTCGAGCGCTGCGAGAAATGGTCCATCCACACGGGCCCCGATTCCTGGCCCGACGCGGACATGCTGCCTCTCGGTGCGATCCTGCAGAACCAGAGTCCCGATCACCGTTCCAAATTCACCCCGGACGAGCAGCAGACCATGATGATCCTCTGGTGCATCTTCCGCTCCCCGCTCATGATGGGCGGTGATCTGACAAAACTCGATGACGCGACGCGCGCCCTGTTAACGAACGAAGGCCTGCTCTCCATGCACCGCGACGCGCGTCACGCGCACCAGGTGTGGCGCAGGGAAGTAAACGGCGTTGAGACCATCCTTTGGACCGCGCCGCGCGCGGGCGGCGGCCAGTACACGGCCGTCTTCAACGCGGGTGAAGCGCCCGTGAACGTCACCGTCCCGCTCACCGCCCTCGAGCTCCTCGCTCCCTGCACGGTAGTCCGCGACATCCTGACGGGCGCGCCCGTCCCCGTCACGGGCACAGACGACGCGGCAGCCCTGACTGCCGCCCTCCCCGCCCACGGATCCAAAGCATATCTGATCTCAGCCACCTGAGATCTCCCGGATTGAAGGGTACGATGCTATAACTTCACACCCTGCAAGGACTCCGGCGAGATCAGACTCGCCGGGATCTCAGGCCGGAGGGCGCAGAATTGCAACTCTGCCCCGACGGCCCCTATGATTTTTGCAAATTTGATAATTTCTGCATTTCCCCCTTGACAACCGAAAACGCGCGTGATAATCTTACCCCATCAGACGTAGTACGTCAGACATGGCAACGTGACGCGTAGCACGCCACACAAAGTACGTTAGACACAGTACGTGAGACATAGCACGCGACACAGGGTATCAAAAACGGGGGAAGAGTATGAGTACCATCAGCAGCGATGTCATCCGGGGGTATATCGACACGATCATCCTGTTCCTGCTTCTCAAGGAGCCGTCCTACGGCTATGAGATCTCGAAGAGGATCCGCAGCTTATCCGAGGATAAGTACATCATCAAGGAGACCACCCTCTATTCCGCTTTCACGCGGATCGAGAAGAACGGGTTCGTCAGATCCTACGCGGAGAACGCCGATAACGGCAAACGCAGGACCTACTACGCGATCACCGAAGAGGGCCGGGACTACTACCATGACAAGTGCAAAGAGTGGCAATTGACCAAAGAGGTCGTGGAACATTTCATCGAGCATACCGGGGAGGAGATCTGAGATGGAAACACTGCGCAATTATCTGGAAACCATGTTTCAGCGCTATCCGCAGACCGCGGAAGCAGAAAAAGCCAAAGCCGAGCTCTGGCAGATGATGGAGGACAAGTACAACGAGCTGCTGGCTGACGGGAAGAAGGAAACCGAGGCGGTCGGCATCGTGATCTCCGAGTTCGGCGATCCCGAGGAGGTCGCGGAGAGCCTGGGGCTCAACACCATGCTGCAGCGCGTGGAACAGCCGGCAGCCGGGCCCGCTCAGGAGACCGTCACCCGGGAAGCTGCCGCGGAGCCGGTACAGGGCGAACCCGTGCTGCGCTTCGGCACCCATGAGGATCTCTTCGGGACCACCATCGAGCATGCGGAAAGTGCCGCAGCCGAAGCTGCCGCCTCTGCAGCGCAGGAGACGCAGGATGCGGCCGCAGGTGCCGGTCCGGAGATCGATCCCGCCTCTGCCGCGTCAAATAACGGCGCCTGGTGGACCTGGGCGAACATGGACGATCAGACCTCCGGCGATACCCTCTACCGTGCGTTCAACACGGTACTCAGTGTGTACTGGCCGACGGTGACCTGCCTTTATCTGTGCTGGAGCTTCCTCACCTTCCGCTGGTGGATGACCTGGATCATCTGGCCGCTTGCCGCGGTGCTGCACTCGATTCTCAAGAGGCTCGTCCTGGGCGATGTCAGCGCAAAGGCCGGACATATCTATAAGAACCGGCTGATCGCGGCGGTCCTGGATTCCTACTGGCCCTGTGTGGTCTTCGTCTACTTCGTGTTCAGCTTCACCACGCATATGTGGGCGGTCTCCTGGCTGATCTTCATCATCGCACCGTTTGTGCGCAAGATTTTAAAGAGCATGGCTGTCACAGAGGAGGAAGCATAAATGAAACGCACACTCTACTACACGATCCTGATCTGCGTCACGATCTCCTGCATCGTGACCGGCTGCGTCCTGCACGCGATCCACTGGGGAAGCCGGCTCAACCTCTTCTTTAAGAATGAAGGCACCAAAACCGTCTCCAGAGACTACACCGTGACCGATGCCTTTGATTCCGTGCAGATGGAACTGGGGCTCGGCGATGTGGAGATCGAGAGCGGCAGCGCCTTCTCCGCCGACTGGAAGGGTCCCTCCGACCTGGCCCCGGAGATCAACAACATCCACGGGGCACTCGTGATCACGCAGAACACCGATCTCTTCCACTCACAGACCTTAACCGGCAAAAAGAAGCTGACCATCACCCTGCCGAAAGGACAGGTGTACAACGATTTCAAGGTGGCGCTCGACATGGGCAACTGCGAGATCGAGGATATCAGCGCCAAAAACGCGGAGATCGACCTGAAGATGGGAAATCTCAAGTTTAAGGATGCCGTCTGCGACACCCTGAATGTGGATGCCGCGATGGGCAATGTGGAGATCGACGGATTGAAAGCAAAGAACGCCGCATTCTCAGTGGATGCGGGAAATATCGACGTCTCCGATATGGGGACGTTTGAGAGTCTCTCCGTCGACGCCAACATGGGAAATGTGAAACTCGATCTGGACATGAAACTCGCGGATCTGACCATCTCCTCCGATTCCGATCTGGGCAGTGTCACCGTGAACGGGAACAAACTGACGGACAGCAGCTTAGGCAGCGGCCCCGCGAAATTAAGCGTGAACGCCGATCTCGGCAGCGTCAAGATCCATACGGACGACTGACGGATCCCTCCCCGATCCGTACAGCCACTGCAGAGGCCCCCTTCCTAACGGATGCGGCGGCCTCTGTTATATATCATGGAGATTTCCAGATCCTTATCCAGCGCAACCAGACAGGCATCCCTGCCGGTCTCCAGACTGCCCCGGCGATCCGTGATCCCGAGCGACCGTGCAGGATTGACGGCCGCGCATTTCACCGCACTCGCAAGCGGGATGTCCATATCACGCACGGCTTTCCGCATGCAGTCCATGAGATTCGTGGCCGAGCCGGCAATGGTGCCGTCCGCAAGGGTGCACAGAGAACCCTGTTTATGCACGGGCTGCCCGCCCAGTTCGTAATCGCCGTCCGGCAGTCCCGTCGCTTCCATCGAATCGCTGATGAAGATGATCCTGTCATCTCCGAACATCCTGAACGCCGTGCGGACCATGGCCGAATGGATATGGATGCCGTCACAGATCATCTCGACCTCCACTCCGTCCGCATCGGCGGCGGCCGCGATCGGTCCGGGAGCCCGGCTCGACATCGGGTTCATGGCATTATAGAGATGCGTCACATGACGGATACCGGCCGCAAAAGCGCGCGAAGCCAGATCGTAATCCGCAGCCGTATGGGCCAGAGACAGGACCGTCTCATCACGCAGCGCTTCGATAAACGGAAACGCCCCTTCCGTCTCCGGTGCCAGATCGACCAGCCGGATCAGCCCGCCTGCCGCTTCCTGCAGACGACGGAACATGGCCGCGTCCGGCGGTGCGAGATAAGCCGGATTCTGGGCACCGCATTTCTCCCTTGAGAGGAAGGGTCCCTCCATGTTGATCCCGGCGAGTGCGGCGCCGCCCTCCGACCGGTAGCCGGCCGCCGCACGCATCACCCCCGTCAGCTTTTCCTCCGGAAAGGTCATGGTCGCAGGACAGATCGCCGTCACACCGACACTCTCCTCATACTCCGCCAGGATCCGGATGGCCTCCTCCGATCCCTCACAGAAATCATGCCCCATGCACCCGTGAAAATGCAGATCCGTGAGTCCCGGGATCAGATACAGTCCTCCCGCATCCACGATCTCCGCATCCGCAGGTGCCTCCGCAGGCGGCGCGAAGACACCGTCCCGCAGGAACAGAACGCCGGGTTCAAAGGAACCCTCCGTATGAAAGACAAGCCCGTTCTTGATCAGAACGGGCCTGCCGGAAGCATTTTTATCATTCACATGCATTTGCTGTATGCCTCTTGATCCACCACCACAGTGACATCCGGATGAAGCTGCAGGACAGACGCGGGAACCTGCGGTGTCACAGGGCCCCGGAAGGCAGCCTTCACCGCGTCCGCCTTGTCCGCGCCCGATGCGATGAGCAGGATCTCCTTCGCCGCAAGGATGGCGCGCATGCCCATGGTGTAGGCCTGCCGCGGCACCTCCGCCTCGCATGCAAAGAACCGCTTGTTGGCTTCGATCGTGCTGGAGGCGAGATCCACGAGATGCACACCGGGAATAAACGCATCCCCCGGCTCGTTGAAACCGATATGACCGTTGCGTCCCAGTCCCAATAACTGCAGATCCTGTCTGCCGACGGACGCAAGCACCTCCTCATACACCCGGCAGGCATGGTCGCTGTCCGGATCCGTCCCGTCCGGAAAATGCGTATGCTCTTTGGGAATCCCCGCTCCGTCAAAGAGATGTGTCCTCATGAAGCTCACATAACTCCGGTCACTCTCTTCGCCCAGTCCGCGGTATTCATCCAGATTGACGGTCGTGACACGGGAGAGATCCAGACGGTCCTCCCGCACCATTGTCACCAGCCGTTCATAGGCACCGAGCGGTGTGGAACCGGTAGCCAGTCCCAGGACACAGTCGGGCTTTTGCGTCACCCGGTCAGCGAGGATCTCCGCCGCACGCCGGCTCATTTCGTCATAGTCGTCACATACAAGCAAGCGCACGGCGGCACCTCAGTACCTGTGGTCCTCAGACCATCTTCTTCAACTCATCATAAACAAACTGCACCTTGGGTCCGACCACGACCTGTACACTTGTCTTGGACGGACGCACGACCGCGGGAACACCTGCAGACTTGATCTTCTTCTCGTCGACCTTGGTGTAGTCAGCCACCTCGGCGCGGATGCGGGTCGCACAGTAATCGAACTCCTTTAAGTTCTCCTTGCCGCCCAGACCCTCGAGCACGGCCGTTGCAATGGCGGTAAAGTCGTTGTTCGCAAGATTGAGCTTCATCTCCTTGGCCTCGATCTCGGCATCGTCGTCCTCACGGCCGGGAGTCTTGAGATCGAACTTGTCGATGACGAAGCTGAATACGAAGTAGTAGATCACCGCAAACACCAGACCCAGCGGAATGATGAGCAGCGGGTTCTCCGCATGCGGTGCCTTGAAGCTCAGGATATAGTCGACCAGACCGGCGCTGAAGTTGAAGCCGCAGCGGACCGGCAGGATCGTGCAGATGATGGCGGAGATACCGGTCAGGACCGCATGGACGAGATACAGACCGGGAGCCAGGAACATGAAGGAGAATTCCAGAGGCTCGGTGATGCCGGTGAAGAAGGAAGCGAGGGAACCCGCGATCAGCAGGGAGGCTGCGATCTTCTTGCGGTTATCCTTGGCCTTGCGGTACATGGCGAGCGCACCGGCCGGCAGACCGAACATCATCACCGGGAAAAAGCCGGTCATGTACATACCGGTCTGACCCTGTGTGCCGGTGCCTGCCCAGAAATTGCTCAGATCGTTGATCCCCGCCGTATCAAACCAGAACACGGCATTCAGCGCGTGGTGCAGACCGAAGGGGATGAGCGCACGGTTTAACATCGCATAGATACCGGAGCCGACGGCACCGAGACCGACGATCGCCGTGCCGAAAGCCACGAGGCCGCCGTAGATAAGGGGCCAGATGAAATACAGGATGACGGAGGCCACGATCGATGCGCCCGCCGTCACGATGGCGACACAGCGCCTGCCGCTGAAGAAGGCCAGCCAGTCGGGCAGCTGTGTACTCTTAAACCTGTTGTAGCACGTGGAGCCCAGGATACCGGCCAGGATACCGATGAACGCATTCTGGATCTTGCCGAAAGCCGCGGGGACTTCGGAGGCATCCACGCCGCGGTACATGGCGACAGCACCGGAAGACAGGAGCGTCGTGATCATGAGCCAGGATACCAGACCCGCCAGAGCGGATGTGCCGTCATGATCCTCGGACATGCCGACAGCCACACCGACGGCAAACAGAAGCGGGATCTGATCGATGATGGCGGAACCGGCCTTGATCAGGAACGCCGATATGATATTATTGGCGCCCCAGCCGGTGGGATCGATCCAGTACCCGATGCCCATCATGATACCTGCTGCCGGCAGCACCGCCACCGGAAGCATCAACGACTTACCGATTCGCTGAAGATACTTCATCATGGTTGTTTCCTCCTACTGCATTAAGAGAATGGGTTGATGGTTACTTCTTTAAACGGAGGACCTCGTCTCCCTGCCGGACAGTGCCTGCACCCTTGTCCATGCCCGAGAAACGATCTCCGTTGAGTACGATGATGATGGTGACGGGGTCATACCCGTCCGCTCTGATAGCGTCGAGATCGGCCTCCAGCACGAGGTCTCCCTTCTTGACCATATTCTTCTCGCTGTTGCGCGAGGTGAAATGCCTGCCCTTCAGCTCCACCGTATCGACGCCCACATGGATCAGGAGCTCCGCGCCGTCGTCAGAGGTCATGGAAAACGCATGGCGCGACTCCATGATGGTCTCCAGCACACCGTCACAGGGTGCGCAGATCCGTCCCGAAGTCGGTCTGATCGCGATCCCGTCACCCAGGATCTTCTGTGAAAATGTCTCATCGGGGACTTCCGTGATATCCATTAATTCGCCGTCCGTGGGAGCATACAGGACAACCGTTCCGAAAGAATTCCGGAAAGAACTGATCAGTGAACCAAAAATACCCATCTCGGTGTCTCCTCCTGTGCAGGATATTGAATGGCACTACATTAAAAATACTACATTTTGCGGTCGTTGTCAAACTTCAGAACCGGTAATAGATGAAGCTCGAGGCATCATATCCCTGCCCCCAGACACCGCAGATGAGCACGATGAGGACACCGGCGATATAGACCGCCCAGCGAAGCGGCAGCGGGCTGTCCGCTATGATACGGGAGATCCGGATGTCCTTCAGGCTGCAGAGATCGCTGATCAGGACCACCGCAAGTCCGGCGGCCAAAAGCCGCCACTCCGGCAGGTTCAGACCGAGCGAAAGGAGGGTCCCGGAGAAGAACTCGGCCCAGCCGGGACGGGCAAAACCGGCGATGACACGGAACGCACCCGCGAGACTCCCCATGCGGAAGAAGATCCAGGCGAGGTTGACCAGGAGAAAGGTCCACACGATCCGGATGACCAGACAGGGTGCCTTCTCTCCGCTCTCATCCCGGAACAGGGTGCGCCGCAGCACTTTGCGAAACGGCAGGAGCAGGATCCCGATGACCTGATAGATCCCGTGGAGCGCTCCCCAGAGGATGAAATTCCATCCGGCGCCGTGCCAGAGTCCGCTCACCAGAAAGACGATCATCAGGTTGAGGAGCTTGCGTGCCTGTCCCTTGCGGTTTCCGCCCAGCGGGATGTAGAGATAGTCCCTGAACCAGGTCGACAGCGAGATATGCCAGCGGCGCCAGAAATCGCCGATGCTCTTTGCCAGATACGGCGCATTGAAATTCTCCGCCACCTCGATGCCCAAACATTTCGCGATGCCGATCGCGATGGAGGAATAACCCGCAAAATCGAGATAGATCTGCAGCGTGTAGCAGACGGAAGCCAGGAACAGAACGGCGCCGCCGTGTGCGCCCGGCGCCGCGTAGACCGCGTCCACCGCGACAGCCAGCCGGTCGGCCAGCACCATCTTGCAGAAATACCCCCACAGCATCCGCACGAGACCGTCGCGGATCCGCAGCGTATCGAAGCGCACCTCCCGCAGAAACTCCGTCTGCAGCTGCGGGAGCAGATGCGCCCCTCTCTCGATCGGTCCCGAGAGGACCGTCGGGAAGAAGGAAACGAAAAGGCCGTAGCGCAGCGGATCCCGTTCCGCCGGGACCGTCCCGCGGTACACATCGATGAGATAGCCGGCGGACTGGAAGAGGTAGAAGGAGATCCCGACCGGCAGGATGGGGCTTGTGAGCCTCCCCCCGCTGAAGAAACCGATATACTTGAAGTACGCCAGCACGAGGAAATTGCAGACAAGGATACCTGCCAGGACCGCTTTTTTCCGGGCGGCATTCTCCGCAAAACGTGTCAGCAGCATGCCGCCGATCCATGTAGACAGGATCGAGAACAGGAGGAACACCGTGTGCGCCGCCCCCTGCGTGAAGTAGAAGAAGATGCTCGCCGCAAAGAGCCACACGTGGCGGAAACGTCCCGGGATCACATGGACCCCGAGGACCACGACGAGGAAAAATCCCAGAAATGTGAATGATACGATCTGCATCCTATGCCTGCTCCCGTACGAATTCCAGCAGCATGGACCGGAAATCCCCGCGCAGCACGGGGATCAGGATCCCTGCTCCCGCAAGTGTCCTGCCGCTGACCGGCCTGTCCAGAAATGCCCGCATGGCATGTACTTCGCCCTCATGCAGGAAATTTCCGCTCCCGTCATCATTTCTCACCGCCGGATCCGCAATGCCGATCCGGTATTTACCATCGGGATCCAGACCGGGGATCCGCACACGCACACTGCGCGCAGCGGGCCTTGCCAGCACCTGCACCCAGGTCATGAGCGCGCGGGATCTGTCCTTCTCCACCACGATATAGCTGTCGTGATACTGCTCCTCCTGCGCCGAAAAGATCCGGTAGTAATCGCCCTCCCGGATCAGATCGTTAAAGCGGTGATACAGCGCCACCTGTCCAGGGATCAGCGCCGCATCCGCCTCGGGCAGATGATCGATATCCAGTTCATAGCCAAAGGTGCCCGCCAGCGCCACATGGCCTCTCGTCGTCATCGGAACGAGCCGTCCGACCGCCTGCGAGGGCGACACGGAGATATGCGCCCCCATGGTGGACAGCGGATAAAGGAGTGCCGTACCCTCCTGGATTGCGAGCCGTTCGATGGCGTCCGTATCGTCCGAGGTCCAGATCTGCGGGCTGTAGAAGAGCATCCCCATATCAAAGCGTCCGCCGCCGCTCGAGCAGTTCTCGAGCAGCAGATCCGGATACCGTGCAAGAAGCCTCTCCTGCAGATCATAGGTCCCGAGGATGAAGCGGTGGAACAGGCCGCCGTTCTCTCCCCCTTCGCCGTGGCTCGCCACATCCGTGAGCGCCCGGTTCATATCCCATTTTACATAGGCGATATCGGCGCTGTCGAGGACCGCACACAGCTGATCAAAGATCGCGTCGCGCACCTCTTTTCTGGTCAGATCCAGAACATACTGGTTTCTGGCCCGGCAGGGGGTCCGTCCGTCGACGGAAAAGGCCCAGTCCGGATGGGCTCTGTAGAGATCCGAATCCGGAGAGACCATCTCCGGCTCCACCCAGATCCCGAATTTCATTCCGATCGCCGCCAGTTCGTCGGAGAGGCGCTTCAGTCCTCCGGGGAGCTTCTTCTCGTTGACGACCCAGTCGCCCAGCGAGGAATTGTCATCGTCCCGTTTTCCGAACCATCCGTCATCCATGACGAGGAGTTCCAGCCCCTCCTTCTTCGCGCGCCGCGCGATCTTGAGGAGCTTCTCCAGATCAAAGTCGAAGAAGGTTGCTTCCCAGTTGTTGATGAGCACGGGCCGCTTCCGGTGCAGATACCGGCTCCGGATCAGGTGCTCCCTGCAGAGCGCATGACAGGTATGGGTCATGCCGGTCAGTCCGCCGTCCGAGTAGACCATCACGGCTTCCGGTGCCGTAAAGCACTCTCCCGGAGCCACCCGGCAGGAAAAGCCCAGCGGATGGATCCCCAGCTGCACCCGCAGCAGATCGTTCGCATTCCGCTCCACCTGCGCCAGGAAGTTGCCGGAATAGACGAGCGAGAACCCGTAGACCTCTCCCGCGTCCTGCGACGCGCCGGGAGCGAGCAGTCCGAGGAACGGATGCGCCTGATGCGACGACACCCCCCGCAGGGAGGAAACACTCTGCTGCCCGATAACGACCGGAGAGATCTGCATCTTCTTCTCACGTCCCCAGGCGCCGTTTAACGTCAGCATCCGCGCATCCGTCAGGTCCATGTCAACGGAACACGAAAAAAGCCTCGTCAGGGTGAGTTCCTCCGGGCTGTCGTTGATAAAGACAACGCTTCTTGTCACGACCGGGAGATCGTCAAACACGGAATAAGACAGCACCAGACGCACGCCGGCGGACGGATCCGTCAGGGTGATCTCCAGCGTCTTCGCTTCCTGCTCTCCCGCAAAGGTGGCAGGCAGCCCGGAGAGGACCGGTTTCCCGTCCGTGATCCGGTGTCCTTCATAGACCGGATGGACCGTGCACTGTCCCCTGCCGTCCCGCACGATCACAGCCGGAGAACGGAAGTCGCCGGTGCCGTACCCCGGCATCTCCGCGGGGAGCGCATCGAGAAAGCCCGCCCGGTCTCTGTCCTCCGGTCCCTGGATCCCCGGATATTCCGCGGCGCGGGAGAGATATGCGATATCCTCCGTGCCGATCGCCGGGCCGAAATACAGATGGGTGAGGATCCCCTCTTCTCCGGTGAGTCCCATGCAATAGCACATTCCTCCCGCCTCCAGCCGGAAGATCCTGTGTTCATCATCATAGGTGATGTTCATATGTCCCCCTTTCCGCGATCATACCGCTCATCTGTTTTCATGCACATAGATCTGCGCGCGGCTCTGGATGATCGCCGCCACATCCTCCGCGCTTTTCTGACCCTGAAAGAAGGCTTCCGCCTCCTCCCTGATGATATTGTCTACCGTGCTGTTGCTGTAGCAGCGTCTGTCGCAATGTGACAGGAAATCCGTCACCTTCTCCTCTTCCTCATCGGACAGCGGCGGGATGACGACCTCCTGCCCGTTCAGCCACCAGGTGTTGTCATATTCCACCTTTTGTCCTGTTTCATCCAGATAATACGGACGTTCCTTGGCCTTTGCCGCCGACTTGGCCAGGCTGTCCCGGCGCACCGGGAACCCCCAGTTCAGTCCGTCCTGATACTCCGCTTCGAGGAACCCCCCGACAAATTCCCAGGCCGCCTCGGGGTGCTTTGAGGAGGTCGTAACGGCCAGCTGCAGCTGCGGCAGGATCGCGGAGCCGCTCCCCGCGCTCCCGGGGATGCCCACGATCGTCACGGGCTCACCGAAAGCGCCGTAGCGCATCTGGCAGTAATCGGTGAAACTGCCCATCCCGTAGAGCATGAGCAGCGCCGTACGTTCGCGGAAAGCCGTGCGCGATTCCATATACTCATCATCGGGGATCTTCTCCGGAAACTGCTCCACGAGTTTGAGCAGATCGATGAATGCCGGTGTGTCAAACGCGCAGCGCCCGGTGCCGAGGTCCACGTATTCCGCGCCCTGCATATACAGGAGCATGCTGAAGATCGACTCTCTGGTCATGGCGCCGAAGCACCGCTTCGTGGCGATCCCCCGGGATGCGGCGATCTGCTGCAATTCCCCCATGGAAACGCTCTGCTTCCCGTCCAGCAGATCCGAATACATGAACCCCGTATATACCAGAAACCCCGGTACCAGGGAATACATCCTGCCGTCGATGCGGTAGGCGTCGAAAACATTCCACAGGAAATCATCCCCGTGAAAACGTTCATCCGCGCGCAGCAGCGGCTCCAGATCCATGATGATCCCCTTGGAGACATAACTCTCAAACGGGAGCTCCTGATCCACCACGAGGATATCCGGGATATGGCCCGAGACGATATCGGTATTGAGTTTTTTATAAGGTGCCTCCCAGTCGCCGTCTCCCGCGTATTGCGAGTAGTCCACGACCCGGATCGCATATTCGCTGCTCGCGCGGTTGTAGGCGACCGCTCGCCGCATGATATCATTGCCCGCGTAGACACAGGAGAGGGTGATCTCCTCCTTGTCCTTCACCTCGGAGGGCAGCACATGCGTGGCCAGTGAGAGGACGGCGGAGACACCCATTTCCCCGTAGGTGCCGGTCAGGACCGCCAGCCGTCCGTCTCCCGTTTCACAGACGCCGGTCAGAGAGTCCGTCAGCACATCGGAAGCCACGAAGTCGATGACCTTGTCCGTCCTGCCGGCGCGCACATCCAGAGCGTACAGATCCCTTCCGGAATAATAGTACAGATCCCGCTCCGTTCCCGGATACAGTTCCGACGCGAAGAAGCCCTCCGGCGCATCGCGTTCTCCCGAGACCGCTCCCGTCACCGGGTCAAGAAAGCCCATGACATAGCCGTCGTCCGTATACCTGCTGAAGAAGATCCTGTCATCCCCGAGCCGGCACAGACTTCCCTCGAAGTAATCCCTGCCGGTATCGTGGATCCGTCTGTCCTCGCCGGTCGACGGATCAAAACGGCGGACCCCCCGGGAATCCTTGAGCAGATAGCAGCCGTCCGCCAGAGGCACGATCCGCTCGATGTAGGTTTCCTCCTGTTTCGCATCATAGGGGATCTCCGCCCGTTCCAGGATCTCTCCCGTGACGGAGATCCTGAGGATCGTATATCCGGTGTGTTCCATGCCCGTCATCTCATCGTAGACGGAACCGGTCTTCAGTGTGTGAAAAACACCGTCCGCATATTCGAAGCGGCCGAAGCCGCCGGTCTCCTGCTCCGGATCGATGACCGGATACACCTGCGCATCCCCTCCGTCAGTCGCGATGCTCACGATCTGCGGGACGATCCCCTCCGGTCCGTATTGAAAAGCGACGATACAAAGCCGGTCATCCGCGGCATAGAGTCCGTTCGCGTCGATGCCGGCACCCTCCTCCGAGCCAATGATGCCCGTGAGGTCCAGATCGTCAAAACGCCAGATATGGTTTTTGGAATTTTCCGTGAGAGGCGAAGCCTCCGCACCGGAACAGGACGTGAGCAGACACGCCGTCAGGATCAGAAAAACCGCTGTGAGGAAACGGGAGACCGGAGCCTTACGAGAGCACCAGACGCACGATGTCATAGATCACATCCGGGAGATTCACGATCAGACTGTAGATGATGTGAACAAAGATCGTCACATACAGATTCTTCGTCAGACAATAGGCCACGGCAAACGGCACGGCGATGAGCGCGGTCTCCAGGATCCCCTGCGGGGTGATCCCGCACGTAAGCGCCTCCAGGATCAGACCGGCCGCGGCTGTGAGGATCATGAGCGCTTTGCTGTCGAACCGGATCCATGCGCCGCGGAACAGCAGCTCCGCAGCGACCGGCTTGATGAGCATGACGGTCACGGCGAACAGGATCGTCCCCGGGATATCGCTGGTGTAAGCGAGCGGGAGCAGGATCTTGAACGATCCGGGGAACAGCACGGGACCGAAACAGTTGGATACGGCCATCATGAAAGCGACCCCCGCCGCCGTGCAGATCACCGGCAGGAAGAAACTCTTCAGCGATGTAAAACCGTGAAACGACTCTGACGGCAACAGGTGCTTCCTGTATACCACGATGATCCCCAGATAAAAGACAAGCATGAAATACAGTGTCAGTGCAAAATGCCGTCTGTCATTCCTCAGGGCGACAACAAGATAGGAGGCTACGAATAACGCCTCCCAGATCAGCGGAAATAACAGGCTCATCACCGATTTTTTCCCGGCATTCTGCATGGCTATCAGTATACCTATCGGCCCCGTGATTGTCAATGATCCGCGGGGGCTGCGGCCCCCGCGATCAGTGCTTCTTTCTGCCGTCTCGTGAGACGGTGCTTGATCTCCCATTCCCGGCGCATGGCATCCTGTCTGTCATCAAATTCCTCGCTGTAGACCAGTCTGCACGGCATCCGGCTGCGCGTGTATTTTGCGCCTTTTCCGGGGGTATTATGCTCCCGGACGCGCTTTTCGAGGTCGTTCGTCCAGCCGGTATAATAGGTGCCGTCCGCACAGACGAGGATATAGGTATAGGCCTTCATGTCAGCCGCACGCGAACACCGCCGCCGACTGCGCTCCGAGGCGGATCATGCTCCGCCCGTCCCCGAGATCCCGGCCCTCCGCCGTGCCCACCGAAAAACGGCACGGCCCGCAGGGCACATCCACGGAGACCGCGCGGTCCGTACGGGACGGATTGACGGCGATCACCATTCCCCGGTCACCCGCTCTGCGCGCATAGACAAACAACGGATCTCCACTCGCGGCGTGCAGGATCTCCAGATCGCCGTCCGCCTGCAGGGCCGGAGAAGCATGGCGCAGTGCCAGCACCTGCTTCATCGTGTGGTACAGGGAGGCGGTGTCGGCTGCGGCGCTTGACACGCACGGCGCATCCGGCGCGGGATCCACCGGCAAATACAGCACATCGGCGGATGCCGTCGAAAAGCCGTGATTCGGACCTTCGTCCCATTGCATCGGCGTGCGGGTCCCCGTCCTGTCATAGCCGCCCTCTTTTGACGGCAGTTCCTGATAGCGCATCCCAATCTCGTCGCCGTAGTACACAAACGGAACGCCGGGCAGCGTATAGAGACAGGTATATGCCACCTGCAGTTCCCTCTCCGTCAGGGAATACCGCGGACGTCTGGTATCATGATTGCAGCTGATGAAGCTGATATAGCCGCTCCTCTTCGTGGCGGCCAGTTTCGGCAGATAGTCCTTAAGAAAACGCATCACGTCACCGGCGCCGTCGGCCCGGAAATAGCTCCGGTCCGGTCCCGGTCCCCAGTAATCCCTGAACAGGGTATTGTATCCGTTGCCGCCGTGATCCAGATAGAAATCCATATGAAATCCGGCGGACACGAGGGACAGTTCGGGGTTGCTCCACTCCGAGATCAGCACCGCCTCCGGATAGTCCCGGTCAAACATCCCCCGGATCTCGCGCCAGATCGCACAGGTGCCGGATTTGCGCTCATCATCGTCCTTGACCAGTGAATCCGCCATATCCACACGGAAGCCGTCGCAGCCCTGATCCAGCCAGAAGCGGCAGACGTCCTTCATGGCTTCGATCGTGGCCCGCGCTTCGGGAGAATCCGGTCCGGACTGCCAGGGATAAACCGGGTGCAGGAAACCGTAGTTCAGTGCCGGCTGGCACTTGAAGAAATTGAGCATATAGCAGGCGGGACGGCCGCTCTCCCCGGCGATATAGGGGTGTCCCGGCGTTCCGGCCAGCCAATGGTCGGTCCAGATGTACCTGCGGGTATACTCATTCTCCTCCGGCTCCGCACTCTTTTTAAACCAGGGATGCTCCTCCGAGGTATGGCCGGGGACGAGATCCAGACACACGCGGATCCCCCGCTCATGTGCCTCCTTAAAGAGCGTCACCAGATCGTCGTTGGTGCCGTAGCGGGGTGCGACTTTTTTATAATCCCGCACGTCATAGCCGGCATCCTTAAAGGGCGAGTCATAGCAGGGATTGATCCAGAGCGCATTGCACCCGAGATCCCTGATATAGTCGAGTTTTGAGACGATCCCGGGCAGATCCCCGATCCCGTCCCCGTTGCTGTCGCAGAAAGACTGCGGATAGATCTCATAGAATACTGCGTCTTTTAACCATGCCGGCATACTGACCTCCTTTCAGACCGATCAATCCTCCTGACCATATTCCGCGCCCTCCGCGTAAACCGGATAGACGACGGCGCTCTTTGTGATGACGTCCCCCGCCCGGAGCGGCGTCCCGTCCTCATATACCCAGCCCGTCACATCCTCTGCGGCAGGCAGTGCGGCAAGTTCCGTCCCGGGCGTCAGAAGACAGATGAGGTCATGGCTGTTGTCCTCGATCTGCCTCGTATAAAAGGTGAGCGTGACCCGCTCCTCCCCGCGGGAAAACACGCTGTCCAGAAACTCCCTGCGCGCGCCGATCCATTCCTCTGTCCGCCGGATCTCCGCACGGAAACTCTCCGCGTCTCTACCGTAACGCGCTCTGTCCATGCGGACGGAAGCATCGATCTGCCTCTGCCAGACCTCCGGAAGCCCCGCGGCGAGTTCCGCCATATATCCGCTCAGCCGTTCGGTATAGAGCGTCTCCACACGTTCACGAAAACCGGGGATCTCCCAGAGTTCCTTGAACCACCCGCTCTCCACATCCTCCCCGCCCGTCATTCCCGGGATCCAGAGACAGGTTTTCTCCAGACCGCCGTAATCGAGCGTATTGTCATCATCTCCGAGCAGGCGGTCGAAATCCCAGACCGGTCCCGCATAGAACAGCGGATCTCCGTGCAGCTTGTAGAAGAACTGGCTGGAAAAGTCGATATCCTTCTGCACATAGGCTTCGTTCAGCAGATACTGCGCGGCAAAGGAATCCTGATCCAGATACCGGAAGCAGTCCTCCCGGTGAGCGAGGACCGCCTCCTCCGCCGTCATCACACGCGCCCGGATCGTTTCCAGATCGGCGGTCCCCGGACGCACCGGATATTTCACGCTGACATATTTCCTGTCCGTATAGAAACCGCCGGTCCCGGCAGTCTTCTCCCCGTAGTAGTCGAACTCCAGGAGCCACTCGCCGTCCGCACCGGCCCGGTCAAAGGTGCCGCCGCGCATATCGATCTTATGGGTGAGATCATAAAGTCCCAGATATTCGCCGTCGATGTAGAGATCCACGAAACGCTCCTGCGGCGTATAGGGACAGCCGAGTGCCCTCGCGCTCTCAAAGGCGATCCGGTTCCTGATATAGCTCTCATCATAGACGCAGGATACCAGGACCCAGTCCCTCTGGGCTTCCATTCCGAGAAGCGGCAAAGCCTGCGACAGTTCCACATTATAGGAACGCTTATCCGCCAGCTTCCAGGTCACATTGCCGTGTCCGCTGAGCGTGCAGGCAACCTCCTGCGGATCGCCGCCGTCGGCGGGCAGGATGCGGCACAGGCCGGAAAGCGTGGTCTTCTTGGCAGGATCCGCGTTCATCGCGCTTACCGATCCCTTCTGTGCCCGGATCATCAGGGCATCCACGCCGTCCGCGGTATAGACCGTAAACGTCTCTTCCGGTACGGTCTCCCCGCCGCTGCGATCCCTGATGCAAAGTGTATGTTCTCCGGGAGCGGCGGCATCTCCGACAGGCGTCCCGTCCGGATATTCCTGTCCGTCAATGTAAACCTGCAGTCCGCGCGGAGAGACAACGCTCACCCCGTCAAAACAGGACGGCAGGAACACGGCCATTCCTTTATCTCCCGGCAGTTTCTGCAGCCGGACGCTCTCTCCGCTGCCGGACCGGAATCCGACGCCGGCGGGGTCCGTGGCGGCTTCCTGCATGGACGAGACAGTCCGCATCCCCCACAGGAGCAGGACCGCGATAAAAAACAGGACGAGCAGAGCCGTCCCGATCATCCACAGGATTTTTCCATATTTATGCGGGAAAGAGTTCCTCATAACGGAATGATTTTATCATATCCGGAGACAATTAAAAAGGCCGTCTGCCGAAAAAGCTCCATACACATGGGCTTGGGGGACCTTGGGGAGATCAACGACAGGCGACCTGATAACAGTATAGCAAAGCACTATGTACTTGTGAAACAATCCTTCACGGTGTATAATACAGGTAAATACCTGTGGAGGATCCCTTATGAACTTTCAGAATCTGGAGTATTTCGTCGCGGCCGCAACGGCCCGAAGCTTTACCAGAGCCGCGGACAGTCTCTTTATCACGCAGCAGACACTGAGCGGTCAGATCGCAAATCTGGAAAAGGAAATCGGCTGTAAACTGTTTTTGCGGACGAAGCCCCTGCAGCTGACGGAGGCCGGCAAGGTCTTCTTCCAGTACGCCGCTTCCATGCTGCGGGAATACAACAAGATGCTGGGCGATCTGGCGATCCTCGGGGGCGGGACTGACAATTCCATCACGATCGGGATCTCCTATCCCGGTGCCGTCAAGCGTCTCTCCCGCATCATCTCAGAGTTCCATGTCACGGATCCCATCGCCCGGTTCCGGCTGGTGGAGCTGCCGGGCATCGATCTGATCGAGCGGATGCGCAAGGGAACCATTGATTTTGCCATCGCCCATTTTCCCGAGCTGGATCCCACATTTGTCACCTATCCCCTGATGGAGGAGGAGATCGTCCTGTTGGTCACGGACGACCTGCTCAGACATTCTTTCGGGGAGAACTGGGAGGAGGTCGCGCAGCGGATGGAACAGACCGGAGATTACGCGCCCATGCACAATTGTCCCTATGTCCAGAGCAAACGCAATACCATCGTTGCGGTCTTTGCCGAACGCTATATGTCGGAGCACATCCCCGCCCCCGTCATCCGCACGGAGGCGAATTCCTTTGACGCGCAGCTCGAGATCTGCCGCAACGGCGCGGCCTTTTCCTTTTTCCCGCGTCAGGTCACTGGAGAAGCCCTGCATGACGAGTCACTCTCCGACTTCCGGGTCTTTCCTCTGGGAAAAAACGCGCATTTTACGATCAGCTACGGATACCGCAGGGACGCGGTCAACTCCGCCGCCTTTAAGGATTTCATCGCGCACGTGGACAAAACGAGACACCGTCACGAGCAGAACTCGCGCCTGCCCTGACGGGCGATACTCAGAATACGATCCCGAGAAATGCGGTGACGACCATTCCCGCGATCAGCAGGATCGCGATCACCCGCACGAGTTTTTGATTCATCATCGCTTCTTCCTCCGCTGTCCGGAAGATCCGGCAGTTATCCCTTCAGGGCCCGCATGGAGTTGAGGATCGCGAGCACGGCGACTCCCACATCCGCGAATACGGCCAGCCACATGGTGGCGATCCCGAGGGCTCCCAGCAATAATACCGCAAATTTGACCCCCAGCGCAAGAACAACATTCTGCCGCACGATCCTGAGCGTGCGCCGTCCGATCTGCATCAGCCGCGCGATCTTGGTCACATCATCGTCCATCAGCACGATATCGGCCGCCTCGATGGCCGCGTCGGAGCCGAGGCTCCCCATGGCGATACCGACATCGGCCCGCATGAGGACAGGCGCGTCATTGATGCCGTCCCCGACAAAGGCCAGCTTCCCGCTGCCGGCGTTGTCCGCGATCAGTTTCTCGACCGCGTCCACCTTATCCACCGGAAGCAGTTCCGCATAATACGCATCCAGCGACAGGCTCTCGCAGACCGTGCGGGCGGCGTCCTCCCTGTCACCGGTCAGCATCACGACCCGGTGCACGCCGGCCCGGCGCATCCCGGCGACGGCCTCCGCCGCTCCCTCCTTCACACTGTCCGAGATGACCAGCGCTCCGCGGTACACCCCGTCCAGCGCCACGAGCACCACGGTTCCCGCGAGTTTTTTAATATCATCTGTTATTTTATACATCTCGACGCCGTTGTCGGAAAGCAGCGCCGCATTGCCGACGAGGAGCTCCCGGCCCTGATATCTGCTGATCGTTCCGTGACCGGCGATCTCCTGCATATCACTCAGCATTGCTGTGGGAAGCGGCTCACCGCCCTCCTCTTCCGCCTTTTTATATGCTGCCAGTACGGACTGCGCGATGGGATGCGTGGAGAAGCTCTCCCCGAGGGCCGCCAGGAGCAGCAGCTGCCTCTCCGCATCCGCACTGTCCTCCGCCGGCAGGACACCGGTGACGGCGAACTCTCCCTTTGTCAGCGTCCCGGTCTTGTCCATGACCACGGTCGTAGTCTCCGCGATGAGTTCCAGGAAATTGCTCCCCTTTACCAGCACGCCGATCCGGGATGCCGCGCCGATCCCGCCGAAAAAGCCGAGCGGCACCGATATGACCAGTGCGCAGGGGCAGGAGACGATGAGAAAGATGCAGGCCCTGCCGATCCAGTCTCCCCAGGCGGGAGCAAGTCCCATGGCGAGCCGCACGACCGGAGGGATCAGGGCTAAGAGCGCCGCGCCGATCGTCACGGCGGGAGTATAATACTTCGCAAAGCGCGTGATGAAATTCTCCAGTTTTGCCTTCTTGCTGCTCGCGTTCTCCACCAGATCCAGGATCCTGGCCACGGTGGAATCTTCATACTTCCTGTTGACGCGCACCCGGAGCGTCCCGGCTCCGTTGACGCAGCCGCTGATCACGTCATCTCCGGCGCAGGCTCTCCGCGGGACACTCTCCCCGGTGAGGGCCGCCGTATCCAGAAAGGATTCGCCGGAGAGGACCGTGCCGTCGAGCGGGATCTTCTCCCCGGGCCGGATGACGATGACGGAGCCGACCTCCACGTCCTCCGGATCCACCTCCGTCACGCTCCCGTCCTCCGCTTCCAGTCCGGCGTACTCCGGCGCGATGCTCATCATCTGTGTGATCGACGCTCTGGAACGCCCTACCGCGTAGCTCTGGAAGAGTTCTCCCACCTGATAGAAGAGCATGACGGCCAGCGCCTCTTCAAATTCTCCCATGCCGATCGCGGCAAAAGTCGCGACCATCATGAGGAAGTTCTCGTCAAAAACCTGCCCGTGGCGGATATTCTTAAGCGCACGCAGGATGACATCATGGCCGATGAGCAGATAAGGCGGAAGATAGAAAAGTGCCTGCAGGTACCACGGGAGTCCGGCGATCCGCTTCTCGCAGATCATCAGCACGATAAAACAGGCGAGGGTGATCAGGATCCTCAGCAATGTCTTTTTCTGTTTCCTGTTCATCTCATTCTTCCTCCCGCGAATGCCCCCTGTCTCTTCAGGCGATCTCCATCGTGAATTCATCCTCGACGTGTTTCGCCGCCTGATAAGCCGCCTGCACCACAGCGTCAAACCCCTCGTCCGCGGCTTCGATCAGCGCCTTCTGCGTGAGGAAATTCACGCTCGCATTGATGACGCCGGGGACTTTCTTCATGGCCTCTTCCACCTTGGCGGCGCAGTTGGCGCAATCCACTTCACAGTTGAACTTCTTTTTCATGTCGGTCTCCTTTCCGTTGATGCGTGTCTGTTACTCTTTCCTGTCTACTCTTCGATATGCTCTCTTCCCTGACCGATGATCGTACGCACATGATCATCCGCCAGGAAATAAAAGATGCTCTTGCCTTCTCTGCGGTTCCCGACCAGATGTGCCTGCTTCAGGATCCTGAGCTGATGGGATACGGCGGACTGCGTCATGGACAGGGCCTCCGCCAGATCGCATACACAGATCTCCGTATCAAACAGGGCGAACAGGATCCGCATCCTGGTCGAATCACCGAAAACCTTGAACAGCTCCGCGAGATCCGCGATCTCATCCTCATCCGGCATGGACGCGCGGACGATCCTCACCTTTTCCGGATGAAGCTCCGCTACCTCGCACTGCTCCACGTCCTTAAGACTCATACCGCACCTCTCTTTCCGCTTTCATTCGAAACATATGAACAATTATTCATGTGTTCATAATATGACAGGTCTCATCTCCTGTCAAGCGGGATTTTTCAAAAAGGGAAATTTTTCAGATAAAGAAAGACCTGCCGTTTCCGGCAGGTCCTAAGGATCCTTTCGAAGCCCCAGCAGATACAGTCCCTTCATCCTGCCGCCCTGATGGTCCGCACATAATGCTTCCAGCGTGGGATACGGTCCGTGCGTTCTGCCGTCCTCCGTCAGATTGTGTGCCGTAAAGCCGCCTTCCCCGGCTGTCAGGCAGACGGTGTGCACCCCTCTGAAGATGTCGCGTCCGTCATTGTAGAAACTGTAGATCAGACAGGGATAGGTGCGGGCGAATTCCTCAAACCGTTTCCGGTCCGCCGTTGCCGCCGCGCGGATCCCGCCCGGTGCACAGACATCGAAGAAGCGCATCAGTGCAAGCGGGGAAGTACCCCAGAGTCCGTGACGCACCATCCCCCTTTTCTCAAAGATCCGGATCAGTTCCCGGAAGGGGACCGGCTCTCTGCCGCAGAGATACAGCATCGCATTGTAGAGCGCGATCACCTCGCATCCGGCATAGGCCACCGTCGACCGGCCGAAGGGCTCCGAAGCCCTCGCCCGCTGATCCTCGATCATCCGGGGAACAGTTCCCCTGTCCGGCCCGGCATCCTGCTCCGCGCCGATCGTCCCGAAGCGCCGGTGGCCGGCCAGCAGATCATAGAAAAACAGCACCAGGCGATTGGGTACCAGGCGCGGGATGAATCCCCGCAGAAGCATGCGCAGACGTCCCACCGAGAAGCCCTCTTCTATGGCCCGTCTTCCTCCTCATCATCTCCCTTTTCCCGCTCCGTACGGAACATCTGCGGGAAGAACTCCCTGCAGACGGACATGATGATCGCGGAAAAGGGGATTGCCAGCAGGATCCCGGGAACACCGAGCATCCGGCCGCCGATGATCAGGGTGATGAGGATCCAGATCGCGGGTACTCCCAGGGAACCGCCGAACAGCTTGGGTTTCAGCACATAGCCGTCGATGACCTGCAGGATCACGGTGAAGATCAGGAACCACAGGGCATACCACGGATTGACCAGCAGCAGGATCAGGCCCCCGATGACCGCGCCGGCCACAGGGCCGAAGGTGGGCGCCAGATTGGTCACGCCGACCACCACGGAGATCAGAACGCTGTACGGGATTCCCGCGATCAGCATGAAAATGCAGTTGATCACGCCCACCAGCACGCCGTCCAGCAGATCGAACACGATGAAACGCACAAAGATGTCATTGCAGCGTTTCCAGTATGTGACCAGAAAATCGTAGCGGCTGTCCGAGAGGAACAGATGCAGGAGTCTGCGCAGCAGCGCCTTGAGCCGGTATTTGTCCGCCAGGATGTAGATCGCCACGATAAAAGCCAGCACCGCGTCGAACACACCGGAGCCGATGCTGGAGGCCACCCCGCCGATGCTGCCCATATTGTCCCCGATGACGGTGGTGAGGGATCCCAGAACCGTACGCAGCTTGTCGATCACATCGGTGAGATCAAGGAAGCCGTCCGCCGACTGCATCTCCGTCTGTTCCAGCATGGCCTGCAGCGAGCGGCTGTATCCCGAGAAATTGGCGAAGAAGGTGCTGATACTGTCGATCAGCTGCGGGATGAGTAAGAGCATCAGGATCACAATGACGAGGATCACCAGAAGGAGCGTCAGTCCCGTTGCCATCCCGCGCCTCGTCTGGCGTTTCTTCATTTTCCTGCATACGGATCTTTCAAACCAGTTGGCCATGGGATTCAGGACATAGGCGATGATGATCCCCAGAAATACCGGCCGGATCCATCCGTAAACGGCCGACAGGACACGCAGCACCAGATACAGGTGTGTGACCGCCAGATAGAACAGGATCGCGAAACAGGCGGCAAACGCCATGTTCGCCCAGGGTTGTTCCTTCAGTTTATGCCAGATCTTCATCTCTTTGTCTCCGCTTCTTTATAAACAGATCCTCGACGGGCAGCTGCGAGAGCAGGATCGCGGCGAACATCAGTACACACCCCAATGCCTCACGCCGTCCCATGGCCTCCCCGAGGATCAGCCAACCGAAAAACACACTGAACACGCTCTCCATGCACATGAGGAGCGAAGCCACCGGCGGGCTCACATGCTCCTCGGCGATCGTCTGCAGGGTATATGCCACGCCGCTCGAGAAGAGTCCCGCAAAGAGGATCGCCGGCAGAGCCGCCCGGAATTCCGCCACTGTCGTCCCCCGCTCCGTAATGAGCATCATGATGCTCGCAAAGACCGCTTCAAAGAAAAACTCCAGGCAGGTGAGCGTCACACCGTCCGCCAGCCGCACATAATGCGAGACCGCCAGGATCTGGAACGAAAACAGAAACGCCGCGAGCATCGTCCACAGATCGCCGATCCCGACGGTAAAATCACTCTTAATGCAGAGCAGGTACATGCCCGCGACCGTAAGCAGCACGCTGATCCAGATCTTCTTCGGCGGCAGCCGCTTCAGGAAGACGGACACGATCGGTACGAGCACCACGTACATCGCCGTGATAAAACCCGATTTCCCCGCCGTGGTGGAGGCGATGCCGATCTGCTGCGCTGCGCTCGCCGCAAACAGCAGGAATCCGGTCGTCACACCGCCTTTCAGCAGTTCCCGCCGGGTCGGCCTTTTGGAGGAGATCCCCTTCTTTTTCAGCAGCGCGATCACCGGGAGCAGTACCGCCACCCCCACCCAGCTCCTGGAGGCGAGATAGGTAAAGGCCCCCACATGCTCCGCGCCGATCGCCTGAGCCACAAAGGTGGCCCCCCAGAGAAGGGATGCGAGGAGCAGGAGGAGCGGGCTGATGCGTGCCAGAGTACCGCTGCGCATCACCAGGCTTCGTCGTTAAAGAACTGTTCCAGTTCGTCCAGAAGTTCTTCCCTCGAGATGGTCTTCAGCAGATACCGTTCCGGCTTCAGTCCCACGACCTTGCTGATACTTGCCCGGTCGCTCTTGCCGGTGAGGAACATGACCGGGATCTCCCTGGTGACATCCTCGCTCTTTAACATCTCCAGCACCGAAGGTCCTGAGGTCACAGGCATCTCATAATCCAGCAGCACCAGATCCACCGGGTTCCTGGCGAGCCACGTCAGCGCCTGCATGCCCGAATTCACGATCGAGACGCGGTAGGTATCCTTCAGCCAGGAATGGATCATCCGGAGGTAGGTGACATCGTCATCCACCACCAGGATGCTCTTCTTGAAGTTTTCCATCGCGCGCAGATCCGTCAGCATGCGGACCTTTTCCAGGAGGAGCCGCATATCGACGGGCCGTTCAAAACAGGCCGCCAGGTTCTCCCGGGGCAGGACGGTGGACACCAGCTCAAGTTCGACCGGTGTGCCGATGACGATCACCATCTTGTCCTCTTCGATGCTGACATCCTTAAGATAGACCAGGGCCTTCATGAAATCCTCCACGTCGTCATCCATGTAGAGGATGTAGATGTTCACCGTATCGCTGTAGGAAGAGATGCTCTCCACATCCGCTCCGGTGGCGTAGACCTCGTAGCCGGCATCCTTGAGATTTTTCTGCAGCGCTTTCGAGATAAATGCCTGTCTCACGCTGATCACCAGGATGCGGTTATTGTCACGCGCACCGCCCACGTTCATGTTCAGATTCATCACAACCTCCCGTATCGTATATGACGTGTCCGTCAGACCATCTTCTCCAGTTCATTGCGCGACAGGGGCCTCGAGAAATAATTCCCCTGATACCAGTCCACAGCCAGCTTCCTCGTACGCTCAAACTGTTCCTTGGTCTCGATCCCGACCAGAGCCACCTGATGCGACAGTTCATGCACCAGACGCACGCTGTTCTCGAGGATCGTCCAGCCGGCCTCGCTCTTGCCCGCCTCGTTCAGCAGGCGCTTGTCCATTTTGATCATATCAAAGTCGAGCGAGAAAATGGAATACAGATTGGAGAAACCGGTCCCGTATCCTTCCATGGAGAACATGAAGCCCTCCGCCTTCAGCTCACGGATGACCGCGTCGAGCGTGGCGTAATCCATGGAAGCCACGTTCTCCGTGATCTCAAAATTGATCCAGTTGGGCAGGACCGCATACCGGTCCACGATCCGCTTCACATTGGAGGTGAATTCCGGATTCATGCACTGGACCACGGACAGATTGACATTGATGTATTTGATCCCGAGCTTCTCCGGGATCCCCGACTCCAGGAATTTGCAGACCTCCTCGAGCGTATAGTCCCCGAGCTGTTCGATCATGCCGTTGCGCTCCGCCGCAGGGATGAATTCACCGGGGAAGAGTTCTCCGAATTCCGGATCATAGAGACGGATCAGGGATTCCGCGGAGTAGATCTGCTTGCCGTCCGAGGTATAGACCGGCTGGTAGTAGACACGGAAATTGTGTTCCGCCAGTCCTCTGTGGAGTGCCGTTTCGAGGTTGGCATGATAGAGGATCGCATGCAGATCCTCGCCCACAAGGATGGCTCCGTTCTCCTGATTGCTGAGCGGTGATTCGCACATGAGCAGGATATCATCCGCGGAATGCAGCTCGTTCATGGCTTCCGCGTAGAGGATCACGCCGTGCAGCGGCAGCTCCCGGCCCTGGTACTCCCAGCCCTCCTCCAGCTTCCAGGAGATCATCTGGGACAGGAACCGCACCTGGCCTTCATCTCCGCGGAGATTGAGGAGTACAAAGGAAGTCTGTGTGGCGCGGTAGATCATGTAGCGCGGATGCACACTGCACAGATAATCCGCGACGAGCCGGAAGATCTCATCGTCATTGGATGCGCCCAGTGTCCGCTGGATGACCTCCATATTGGTGATCCGTACGGAGATCGCGTAGAACTTCCTGCCGTTCTCGAAATAACTCTTGGTGTCCTGCATCAGAGCGGAACGGTTATAGACCCCCGTGGCGGTGTCCAGTCTGTCCTCATCGTATTCAAACGCGAGCATCAGTCCCATGAACCCGATCGATTCCGCAAACAACTCCGTGGATACACGCGGCACCAGGACCTGGCAGACGATCCCCGCCACACCGACCAGCAGCGAGAAATAGACGATCTGCCGCTTGCGGACCGTGAGACCGCTCCACTTGAAGAGGAACAGTCTGGCGGCGAGGATGAAATAAAAGGCCGCGGCCAGATAGAGGAAGTATTCCGCCGGCCCCCTTGTGAAATTCATATTCGCGTCAAAATCCCAGATCACGCGGAACAACGGATTGATGCACACCAGGATCTCCGTCACGACAAACGGCAGGATGATGAGCACATGCGTCGTCGTGCGGATCCGCTGGAAATTGCGGCTGGCGAACAGCGCATAATAGTACAGGAGAACCGGCAGCGTATTGTGCAGCAGGAAGTAGAAGAACTCCGCCGAATGGGCCGCCAGCTTGACCGTCTGTCCGACCTGCCCGATCTGGCCCATCTGCGCATGCCTGATCTCATAATTGCCGACAATATCACTCACCGCCGCAATGGCCAGTGAGATCTCGGCGGCGATGAAGACCGTATTCTGCGGACGGTCCGTGTGATGCTGCGCCACCGTGTAGATGAGGCAGCTCATGCTCATGAGGATCGCACCCAGCAAAAAGGCCGATTGATTGATAAACGAAAAGATCGTCATGCGTCTCCTCCCTGCACCTCTGCAAGGATCCCGCTTATGGTCTCCCAGTCGATCATCTCCAGTGCTTCTCCGATCCTGTCCACCCGTTCCGCATCCGCGGCCGGGAGCGCGTAACCCCTGAGTTCATCCAGCACAAAACCGCAGTTGTCATAGTCCATCATGGAGACAAAATCACGCAATGCCTGATAAGCCTCCTCGAGCGTCGCCGGATCGATGGCGGGGAGATCGCCGGCAGGCTGTGCCTGCTCCTTCTTCACGGCCGCCCTGCCCAGTGCCTCCTCCAGTTCCTTCATGGACTTCAGGAGTGCGGGGGTCTTCTGCAGCAGGAGTTCCTCATCCCGGGCGTCTCCGGCCTGTTCCATCTCCCAGGCGGCTTCGCCCAGATCCAGTGCACCGATCACGCGGGAAGTGCTCTTGAGCGAATGGACCCGGATCGTGTAATCCGGCCAGTTGCCTTCCTCAAAGAACTGCGTGATCTCCGCGATCTTGCCGCTCAGCGACATCCGGTAGATCTCCACCGCTTCCAGATACGCCTCTTTGCTGCCGCAGCGCTCGATCCCCTTATCGGTATCCAGCGACGGCACAGCCGCAGTCAGACGCTCCAGTGCTTCATCATACGCATCCTTCTCAACAGGCATATCGACGGACTCCACGGACGAAGCTTCGGAGAGTACGACCAGTTCCTTCGGCAGGAAGCGGATCAGCGTCTCCTCCAGTTTCCTCGACTCCACCGGTTTCGTCAGATAATCGTCGAAGCCTTCGGCCAGGAACTTCTCCCGCTCGCCGGTGAGCGCATTGGCCGTCAGCACGACCACCGGGGTTTTCGCGTTGGGATATCCCTTCAGTTCCTTCATCTTGTGCAGGGTGACCAGACCGTCCATCTCCGGCATCCGGTAATCCAGGAAGATACAGTCGTAATGTGATGTCTTGACCTTCTCCAGGCATTCCCTGCCGCTAAGCGCCATGTCGATCATGATCCGGGTCTGCTTCAGGAGCCCCTTCACGACGGTGAGGTTCATCTCCGTATCGTCCACGACCAGGATCCTCGCATCCGGTGCCGTGAAGGATTCTCTGTACTCCTCTCTGCTCTTGGCGTGTTTGCGCAGACGTTCCTTGAGGTTGCCGATCGGTCTGGGATCCAGCACCATCTGCGGCAGATGCACGGAGAAGGTGGACCCCGATCCGTAGACACTGGTCACATTGATCTCGCCGCTCATCAGTTCCAGCAGGTTGCGCGTGATGGCCAGTCCCAGACCTGTCCCTTCCACCGTCCGGTTCTTGTTCATGTCCACGCGCTGGAAGGTACCGAAGAGCTTGCCGATGTCCTCCTCCTTGATCCCGATGCCCGTGTCGGTGACATCGATCATGAGATCCAGCGCGTCCTCATCCAGCAGATTGCCGTGTACGGAGAGGGTCACACTGCCGCGCTCCGTGTACTTGACCGCGTTGTTCAGGAGGTTGACCATGATCTGGCGGACACGGATCTCATCGCCGTAGAGCGACTCCGGCAGATTCTCGTCCACCTCGAGTTTAAATTCCAGATTCTTCTGCGTCATCCTGCCGGCGACCAGATTGGTGACATCGTTGATGACGGAGGAGAGGCCGTATTCCACCAGCACGATCTCCATGCTGCCGGCCTCGATCTTGGAGAAGTCGAGGATATCATTGATGAGGGACAACAGTGAATTGCCGGCCCGCTCGATATCCCTCGCGTAACTGCAGATGCTCTCATCCCGGCTCTCTCTGAGGATCATCTCGTTCATGCCCAGGATGGCATTGATCGGGGTACGGATCTCATGCGACATATTGGCCAGGAAGCTGGACTTGGCTTCACTCTGTGCGCGGGCCTGCTGCTCTTCCTTGCGGGCCACCTCGGTCACGCGCAGGATGGAGATCAGCTCATTCTGCGTGACGGGCTTGGAATAATAATCCCCCTGGAGGTAATCGATATCCATGCCGGTGAGGCGGTCCACCTGGTCCTGCGTGGAGATCCCCCGGATGAGGATCTTCTTGTGCAGCTGCCCGATCATGCGGACACTGTTATCGATGATACGGTATCCCACATCGTCGTGGATCCTGCCGCCCATCATATGCATATCCACATTGACGGCGTCAAAGGACAGTTCCGAGAGGGTCTGCAGATTGGAATCCTCCATGCCGAAACGGTCCAGGGACAGACGGAAGCCGAGATCCCGCACCTCAAACAGCACCTGCTGCAGACGCGGGAAATCCTCCACGGCGAAGAAGTTCTTCAGCTCGAATACCAGATGGGACGCGTCCACATTATACTTCCTGACGGTCTTTTTGAGTTCATCCAGAAAGGTGGGATTCATGCACTGGTAGGCGGCAAGCCCCACGTGGATCCTCTGGAGTCCCATCTCCGTCGGGATACCGCTGGAAAGGAAGAGGCAGATCTCATCCAGGATCAGGACGCCGAGTCTGCCCAGGATGTCATTCTTCACCGCGACCGGCATGAATTCCTCCGGCAGGATCATCCCGAGTCTCGGATCATGAAGCCTCAGGAGCGCCTCGGAAGCGTGGATGGACTTGCTGCGCAGATCATAGATGGGCTGGTAGACGATCTCAAAATTGTGCTCCGCGAGTCCGCGGATCAGCGCTTCTTCGACCTGAAGTTCCCTCTTGAGGAAATCCAGTTCCTCTCCGGACAGGATCCTGCGGCTCTCGGAGGAAGGCAGGGAACTGTCGGAGAGCATGAGCACATCGTCCAGCGTATGGTATTCGTCCGGGACATCCGCCAGCAGCAGCACGGTCTTCAGGCGGAGATCCGTACCGTGGCCCGTCCAGGGACGGTCAAAGCGCTTCGTGATCTCAAACGCGAGGTTGCGCGCCTGCGCATCGTCGAAACTGCGGCATATCAGCATAAAACAGGCGCTCTGCGCCCGGTAGATGTCATACAGATTGTGTACGGAAGTCAGATAGGATGCCACATCACGCAGCATCGCGTCGGAATCGGCGGATCCGGTGATCCGCTGGAGCATATCGGAATTGGTGATCCGGACACAGATCACCTTAAAACGGGAATTCAGTCTGATATAATTGGCGAGGTCGGCGCGGAGCGCGCTGCGGTTGTACACGCCCGTCGTCTCGTCCATGCGGTCGTCTTCCTTCTCGACGGTGAACATGAGGCCGACAAACGCCACCGACTCGAACAACAGCTCTACCAGCAGTTTGATGGATATAAGCTGGATGACGATGCCGGAAACGGCGATGGCAAAGCTGTAGAGGAGCGCCCATCTCCTGCGGAAGGTCAGGAGCTTCCAGTACCGCAGCAGATGCGTGATGGCGATGACCAGATAAAATGCCGATACGATGTAGATGGCACCTTCCCCCCAGCCGCGGCAGAAGTTATGCTTGTCATCATAGTAATAGACCAGGTGGAAGGCCGGGTTGACGATGACCAGGATCTCCGTCACGATACAGGGGCTCAGGATCATCAGATGCTTCGACAGGCTCTGCGCGTAGATGACCCCCGTGACCATCGCCACGTAGACATAGAAAAACGCCGGCATCAGGGAGTGGAACAGGAAATACAGATACTGGGATACATCCGAAGCGACCCTGGCGGTCTGATCCGTGAGGAGATGATCTCTCGCGAACACGACCACACCGGAGGCGACCGATCCGGAGAGAGTGATGACGAGGAGCAGGATGAACACGCGGTTCTGCGCTTTCTTCGTCCTGCCCTCGATCACCTGAAAAACGAGCGTCACAATGCAGATCACCGTAGCGATGATGAAGAATGACGCGTCGTATAGACTGTTATAAAAAGCTGTCATGGATCCTGATGAATAGATACTCCCGATCGCAATCTCTCACTTACTTGATCAGCTCGATCCCTCCGATGACCGGCAGCGGCTCCTCGCTCGCCTGCGCGGCACGGACGATGCCGATGATCATGAAGACGAAGCAGGCAATGCCGACAATACCGCCCAGGATCGACAGGATGCCGCCGATCTGTCCGACCAGCCCGGCCACCGTGGAAATGATGTTGAGGATCAGCGCGTTGTTCAGATGACGGCGCACCAGGCTGTCGTTCTTGTCCCTGGCCACAAGGGCGACGATGAAGCCGATCCAGGTGATGTAGCTGATGATCGCAAACAGTTTGGAATTCTCGTTCATTTCACATTCTCCTTTCAAAAATGCACAGTATGGCACAATAACGGAACTATTATACCCGTTTCGCGCGGCTATTGCAAACAAATGACGGAAAAAACGAAGGGGGAGCCGGGACATGAAAAAGCCCCGGGGATCGGGGCTTTTCGGATGGACCTCCAGGGACTCGAACCCGGGACCGATCGGTTATGAGCCGACTGCTCTGACCAACTGAGCTAGAGGTCCGTACAACCGTTGTATCTTACCAAGATTGGGCAGATCTGTCAAGCAACGGGCTTCCGGCAACGGTGTCTACAGCAGGCCGGCTCTGCAGAGCGCACTTTTCAGGAGATGGCCGAGCAGTCCGGTCAGGACGATCTTGATCACCGTGGTCGGGATAAAGGGGATGACACAGGCTGCCAGCGCGGGCAGAAGGCCGTTTCCGGACAGGAGCATGTACCAGGCGGTCCCGACCGCGTAATTGAGCAGAGTGCCGAGGATCAGGAGTCCCCACAGGCGGGGATCGCGCAGCTTCTTATCCGCGGCAAGTCCGGCCGTATAAGCCATGAGCGGAAAGGAGAACAGGAAACCGCCGGTAACGCCGAGCAGGATCCCGGGGCCGCCCTTCATCCCCGCAAAGACAGGGAGACCGACCAGGCCAAGCAGCAGATACAGCAGGACCGCAGCCGTTCCGCGCTTCCTGCCGAGGATGAGTCCCGCGAGCGGCACGGCCAGTGTCTGGAGCGTCATCGGGACGCCCCCCGGCATCGGGATGCTGATCTGTGCCATCACCGCGATAAGTGCCGCAAAAAGCGCCGTGTAACAGAGATCGGGCGCAGCAAACGCCCGTCCGTCCCTTACTGTTTTTGTCTGTCCTTCCCTCATGATGTCACCTCCGGATCGGATCAACTTATGACCGATTCATGATTATACAACCTGAACGGGATGCGCGCAACCGGATGCGGTAAAAACCTCTTGCATATCCCCGCAAAGTATTGTAAGATATCATGGTTTGATGCGTACACGCATCGTATGGCTCCGTGGTCAAGCGGTCAAGACATCGCCCTTTCACGGCGGTAACACGGGTTCGATTCCCGTCGGAGTCACGAAAACCGCCGTTACGGCGGTTTTTCAAACAGAGCATGGACTCTTGCGGGTATGGCGGAATTGGCAGACGCAAGGGACTTAAAATCCCTCGGGAGCGATCCCGTGCCGGTTCAAGTCCGGCTACCCGCATCAATAACAGCAGCAAATAAACACCCGGAGACCTGCGCGGCCCCCGGGTGTTTTCTGTTCTCTGCGGACAGGCTGTTTTACATCTCTACCACAACCTGCACATCCTTTTTCGAGGCATCGAACGGGATGACATTGCCCTCGACAGCCGCGCCGTCGACCGTCATCTTCTTCACGCCCTTCTGCGATCCGTTGGTCTTCACCTCGATGTGATAGGTGACACCGCGGTACTTCCTCGTGAGTTTGAAGTCGCCGAAGTTCCCCGGCACGCACGGATCCACGGAGAGACCCGACAGCGTCGGATACAGGCCCAGGATGTACTGGCTGACATTGACAAAGGTCCAGGCCGCCGTACCGGTGAGCCAGCTGTTCTTGCCCTGTCCGAAGAAGTGCGCATCCGCGCCGGCCACCATCTGGGAATAGACATAAGGCTCGGTGCAGTGGATCTCGCTGATGTCCTCGATAAAGGCGGGACAGGTCTTCTTGTAGATCTCAAAGGCCCGGTCCCCGTGCCCGAGTACCGTCTCCGCGATGGATACCCAGGGATTGTTGTGGCAGAAGATGCCGGCGTTCTCCTTATACCCGGGCGGATAGGAACTGACCTCGCCGAGTTCCAGATGATACTCCGTATAGGCGGGCTGCAGGATCATGATCCCGTACTTCGTGTCGAGCTTTTCCTTCACGGAGGCGAGCGCCTTTTCCGCCAGGCCCTCCTCTACGCCGACACCGGCCAGCACGCAGAAGCCCTGCGGCTCGATGAAGATCTGTCCCTCCCTGCATTCCTTCGATCCGACCTTGGCGCCGTGCGCGTCATAGGCACGGACGAACCACTCGCCGTCCCAGCCGTCCTTTAAAATGGCGGCGTTCATCTTCTTCACTTCCTCACGGGCTCTTGCCGCCTCGGCGGTATCTCCCTTGAGTTCGCAGAGTTTCGCATACTCCTCGCCGTACTTCACGAACATGCCGGCGATGAAGACGGACTCGGCGACCGGTCCCTCGGAAGGTCCGAAGGTCTGGAAGCTCTCGCCCGGATGCTCCGAGAAGCAGTTGAGATTCAGGCAGTCATTCCAGTCCGCACGGCCGATGAGCGGCAGGGCATGCGGCCCCTTGTGGTTCACGATGTAGTCAAAGGAGCGCTTTAAGTGCTCCATGAGCGGCTTCGCAACGGACATGTCGTTGTCGAAGGGGACGATCTCGTCGAGGATCGTCGCATCGCCGGACTCACGGATATAGGCACTGGTGCCGGCGATGAGCCAGAGCGGGTCATCGTTGAAGCCGGAACCGATATCGGAATTGCCCTTCTTGGTGAGGGGCTGGTACTGATGATAGGCAGAGCCGTCCTGGAACTGCGTGGAGGCGATGTCGATGATGCGCTCCCTCGCACGGTCCGGGATCAGATGGACAAAGCCCAGAAGATCCTGACAGGAATCACGGAAGCCCATGCCGCGGCCGATGCCGGACTCATAATAGGAGGCGGAACGGCTCATGTTAAAGGTGACCATACACTGGTACTGATTCCAGATATTCGCCATGCGGTTTAATTCCTCGCTGGAGGATTCCACATGGTAGCAGGAAAGCAGCTCCTCCCAGTAGGACTTCAGCGTCTCCATCGCCTTGTCCACATCCGCGGAGGTCTTGTATTTCGCCAGGAGCGCATGGGCATTCTTCTTGTTCACGATGCCTTCGGAAGGCGTCGTCCCGGGCGCCCATTTGTCATCATCGGGATTCTCGACATAAGCGAGGACGAAGACCCAGGTCTTCTCCTCTCCCGCCGCCAGTTCCACGTCGAATTCATGGGATGCTACCGGTGACCAGCCGCTCGCCACGGAATTGGTGCAGCCGCTCCCGAAGACGGCATCCGGATGATCCGGCCCGTTGTAGGCGCCGAGGAACGCATCCCTGGAGGTATCCACCGCATCGGCGGCCGCATTGACGGAGTAGACCGCCACATGATTGCGGCGCTCGCGGTATTCGGTCTTGTGATAGATCGTGGTGCGGTCCGCATCGCCCGCGAACACCCAGGGACGGCCCTTGAAGGCGGCATTTCCGGCCAGCGCTTCCGGCAGTTCCAGCTCCATCTCGCCGGTGGAAAGATTGCGCTGGAAATTCTTCATATCATCATCCGCATTCCACAGGCACCATTCCACATAGCTGAACACGGAGAGCTTCTTCGCCGCACCGCTCTCATTCTTCACGGTGAGCCGGGAGAGCTCGCAGGTATCGCCCATCGGAACGAGCGAAGTGATATCGGCGCTCACGCCGTTCTTCTTCCCATGGAATACGGAATATCCGAGACCGTGGCGGCACTCATACTCGTCGAGATCCGTCTTCACCGGCTGCCAGCCCGGGTTCCAGACCGTCTCTCCGTCCTTGATGTAGAAATACTTGCCGTTGTTGTCATAAGGGACATTATTGTAGCGATAACGGGTCAGGCGCAAGAGCTTCGCGTCCTTGTAGAAGGTGTACCCGCCGCAGGTATTGGATATGAGTGTGAAGAAATCCTGATTGCCGAGATAGTTGATCCACGGCAGCGGCGTCCTGGGGGTGGTGATGACATACTCCCTGGCCTGATCGTCGAAATGTCCGAATTTCATGCGTGCCTCCTGTGTAAAATGGGGTGTCGGGGTTACCCGTCTATTCTATGACACGGCCGTCTGTTTTGCAACGAAAAGCACAAAAAAATACCGGGACGCCGATACGTCCCGATATCCTCGTGGAGATGGTGAGATTCGAACTCATGACCTCCTGCTTGCAAGGCAGGCGCTCTCCCAACTGAGCTACACCCCCGGACCGGAGAAGGCGGGATTTGAACCCGCGCGCCGCTGTTAACGACCTGCACCCTTTCCAGGGGTGTCTCTTCAACCACTTGAGTACTTCTCCATCTGTGCCAAAAGCACGATCGTTGGTTGATCCGTGATAACCATATACGATTGTAGCGGAGCGGAAGGGATTCGAACCCTTGTGGCGTTGCCGCCAAACGGTTTTCAAGACCGCCTCGTTATGACCGCTTCGATACCGCTCCATAACGCTGACCGGCTTCCCTCGCACAGCGCATCGATTATATTAACAAAGTAAACCGTGCCTGTCAAGACCTCAAACGCCGTCTTGCGGCAAGTTTTCCCGCGATGATGAACAGTGCCGCGATCAGGGCACCGCCGGCGAGCCCTCCGAAATGTGCGACCATGTTCACATTGGCATACGTAAGACCGTAAGCTACGTTCAGGATCAGTGTGATGACGATCGCCCTGAGATTGACACGCCCGCGCATGGAAGGGAGCAGATACAGCGCCAGGTATGCGCCGAACACGCCGAAGATCGCGCCGGAGGCCCCGGCTGATACCGCGTAGATGCCCGTGATATGCTCGATCCCCCAGGTGGACAGATTTCCGAGAAGTCCGGCTCCCAGATAGATCGCAAGATACCGTCCCACACCGAAGAAGTGCTCGATCCCGGGACCGACGCAGGAAAGCGACCACATATTGCAGACGATGTGCATCAGACCGAAATGCAGGAACATGGCCGTGAAAAGACGCCAGACCTGTCCCTGCTCGATCCAGGGTGTCGCCTGCGCGCCGAAGAGATACGCCACCTCCGCGTTCCGGCTGCCTCCCGCGAGCGTCTCGATGACAAACACCAGCACATTGATCCCCATGAGGACCGCCGTCGCCGGCGTCTGCGCAAGAAAATTTCCGACCCTGTCTTTCATTCTGCTTGTCATGATCCTCTTCTTCTCCTATAATATCCCCCATGAACACACTGGAAGACATCAGAAACTATTTTTCCGGAGACCTCTATGCCACCGAGACCACCGGTGCCGTGATCGAGGAGGCGGCAGACGGCTATGCGAAGATCTCGCTCGAGATCGGCGACCGCCACCGCAATGCACGCGGCGCCGTCATGGGAGGTGTCTATCTGACGCTGGCGGACTTCGCCTGCGGTGTCGCCGGCAATCACCGGATCGGCGAGGAGCCGCCCTGTGTCTCCGTCAATCTGAACATGAACTTCCTCGCCGCCGCGCAGGGGAAACATCTCTACGCCGTCGCACATGCCGTGCGGCAGGGACGGAGCATCGTAAGCTTCCTTGTGGATCTCACCGATGACAGCGGCACGCTGGTGGCCCAGGCGCAGGGCATCAATTACCGGCTTCCGCGAAAAGACTGACCGCAGCGGACCGTTCTCACCCGGCCGCCCTGTACAATACATCCCCCGCTTCCGCGGGAAACTCTTCCCCGATCCTCTCAACCGTCACCGTATAGCACTCTCCCGGGTGGATCGCCGCATCAGCCGGGACACCGTCCGCTCCGGCGATCGAAACGACCCGCCGCACGGGATCCGCCGGCAGACCGCTTTCCTGCGGTATTCCCACCGTTCCCCGTTCCGGCTTCTTCATGATGACGAGCTGTTCCCCGACGGCAAAGCGGTTCCGGTGCCGGATCGTGAAACGTCCGTCCGGGAGCGCTTCCTCCACTACTCCCAGGAAACAGACCGGCTGACCTGCCGGTTCCAGCCGCTCCGCCGCTCCGGCCGTTCCCTCCGCAAAATAAAACCCGGTCGACAGGGGTCTCGTCGCCGCAAGCCGGACTTCCCCCAGCAGCGCGGGCAGGATGCGGCGATACCGCTCTCCGGCGGGGTCCGCCGCGATCGCGTCGATCGCCAGCCGGTACGCACGGGTCACCGCCGCGACGTAAAGCGCATTTTTCATCCGTCCTTCGATCTTGAGGCTGCCCGCCCCCGATGCGGCAAGCTCCGGCAGATGCGCCAGCATGCACAGATCATCGGAAGCCAGGATCTGCGTCCCGATATCGCTCTCCTCCACGGGGAAGTATTCCCCGGGCCGTTTCTCCTCGAGGAGCGCGTAATCATACCGGCAGGGATGCGCGCAGGCGCCGCGGTTGGCCTCGCGTCCCGTCATCGCGCGGGAGAGCAGGCACTTCCCCGAATAGGAGATGCACATGGCGCCGTGCACGAAGCACTCCAGAGTGGCTTCTTCCGGCAGCTCGCCGCGGATCGCGGCGATGCGCTCCAGGGAAAGCTCCCTCGCCAGCACGAACCGGCGGATGCCTGCATGCTCCATCCAGAAGCGGCAGGATTCCGCATTGGTGGTATTGGCCTGTGTGGAGAGATGGACCGGGATCCCCGGCGCGAAACGTTTCGCTGTGACGAGCATCCCGGGATCAGCGATGAGCAGGGCATCGGGGCGTTCCCGCTCCGCCGCCTCCGACAATGCCGTGAAAAACGCCTCCGCCGTCCGGATATCCGTGTCGGAAGCATAGATATTGGCGGTCACATAGACCCGCACGCCGTTCTCATGCGCGGTACGGCATGCGTCCAGGATCCCGGGCACAGAAAAACCCTGCGCTCTTGCGCGCAGGGATAACTGTTCACCGCCCAGATAGACCGCATCCGCTCCGTAGCGGATCGCCGTCCGCAGGGTCTCCTCATTGCCGGCGGGAGCCAACAGCTCGATCCGGCGGTCACTCCCGTCACTCACTCCGCAGGAGGCGCCGCATCCCCGCCGGTCTCCGCCTCGGGTTCCGTCTGTGCCCCCATGCCGGCGGCATCATCGCTCTCATCCGGTCCGCCGCTCCCCTCCTGCTCGGCGGAGGCCGCTGCGGCGATATTCTCCTCCGCGATCTGTTCCTTGTCCTTCTCCGCTCTGGCGGCGATCGTCGGCGCCGCCATGATGGCGATCATCTCATCCGGCGTCATCGACGGGGAGAGTTCATAGCTGCCGGCACCGATCAGATCATGGTTCACCGACAGTCTCTCCTGGATCCAGAAGATCCCGGCATCCTTGATGAGTCCCTTCTCCTCCAGCTGTTTGCCGATATCGGATACGGAATCGGCCCCCGTCACCACCACGGTGACCGTCCGGGTATCCATGGGCGCAAAGGGCTTCTGGTCAAAGATCCCGAGCCCGAGATCGTAGGCGTAGTGGATCCCGCGGATGATATACATCACCGCGATGACGACCAGCACGATCTTGGCCGCGAGATCTATGATATTGAAGATCGCCCGTCTGATGTTCATATGGCCGGATCCTGTCTACACTTCCATGATGATGGGGATGATGATGGGTCTGCGCTCGGTACGGCGCCACAGGAAATTGCCCAGTTCATCCCTGATGATCCCGCGGAGCCTGCCGTTATCCCGCGTCCCCTTGCTCATCGCATGGGTCAGTTCCTCCGTCACGAGGTCCATGCAGTCCTCGATCAGTTCATCCGCCTCGCGCATGTAGACAAAGCCGCGGGACTGGAGGCTGGGCTCGCCGATCAGTTCCCCTGTATCCTTGTTCACGGCGGCCGCCACGATGACGATCCCGTCCTCCGACAGATGCTGTCTGTCGCGCAGCACCGCATTGCCCACATCACCGACGCCCTTGCCGTCCACGAGGATCGCGCCGACGGGCACCTTCTCCTTGCTGACCTCCGCGCCGCCCGCGTTCATCTCCAGAACATCGCCCGAACGCAGGATGAACACATTCTTCTCCGGAATGCCCAGTTCGCGCGCCAGCTTGCCCTGCGCGATCAGATGCTTGTACTCGCCGTGCACCGGCACCGCGTATTTCGGCTGGACCAGTGTGTAGATGAGCTTGATATCCTCCTGCCTGGCGTGGCCGGATACATGCACATCCTGCGAGATCACATCGGCGCCCTTGATGAGCAGGTCGTTGATGACATGCGTCACCGCCTTTTCGTTGCCCGGGATCGGATGCGAGGAGAGGATGACGGTATCGCCGTCCCCTATTGTGATCTTCCTGTGCTGCCCCGTCGCCATCCGGGAGAGGGCGGCCATATTCTCGCCCTGGGAACCGGTCGTGATGATGACCGTCTTCTTCTCCGGATAGTTCTTGATCTGCTCGATATCGATGAGCGTATTCTCGGGGATCCGGATACATTCGAGCTGCTGGGCGATCGTGATGATGGTCACCATGCTGCGCCCCTCGATCACCACCTTACGCCCGAATTTGGCGGCGGAATTGATGATCTGCTGCACGCGGTCCACATTGGAGGCAAAGGTCGCCACGATGATCCTGGAGTCCTGATGCTCCTGGAAGATGAAATCAAAGGTGCTCCCCACCGTTTTTTCGGAAGCCGTAAAGCCCGGACGTTCCGCGTTGGTGGAGTCGCACAAAAGCGCCAGCACGCCCTCCTTGCCGATCTGCGCGAAACGCTGCAGATCGATGGGGTCGCCGTAGACCGGCGTGTAATCCACCTTGAAATCTCCGGTGTGGACGATACAGCCGGCGGGCGATTTGATGGCCAGTGCCGCCGCATCGATGATGGAATGATTCGTGCGGATGAATTCCACGGTGAAATCCCCCGCCCTGATGACATCGCCGAACTGCACGACATGCCGGTCGGTGCTCTCAAGCAGCTGATGCTCCTCCAGTTTGTGCTCGATGATGCCCATGGTGAGGCGGGTCGCATACAGCGGCACATCCAGCTGATTCAGGATATAGGGGATCGCTCCGATATGATCCTCATGGCCGTGGGTGATGAAGATCCCTTTGATGAGCTCCCGGTTCTCCAGCAGATAGCTGATATCCGGGATCACGAGATCCACGCCGAGCATGTCCTCCGTGGGGAAGGCCATGCCGAGATCCACCACCACGATACTGTCCGCGTAGCGGAAAGCGGTGATGTTCATGCCGATCTGTTCCAGACCGCCGAGCGGTATGATCTGAACCTTGGGGCTGCTGTCAAATGCCTCGCTGCGATGACTCTTTTTTCTGCTCACAGGTCCTCGTCCTCCGTAGGGTACAGATCGATATCCTCTTCGTCCAGAAGCGTCTGAAAGATCCCGCCGACGCGCTCAAATTCCTCATCCTCATCCACCATGGTATAGAGCGCCTCCGCCGCGTCCTCCGGCGTATCATCCCTGAGGATGTAGGCATCGCCGTCCTCATCGCTCTCCGGATCCTCGTCCGTGACGAGCAGATAGGTCCGGCCGTCGGACACGGTCTGTGCGAGGATGTAAAATTCGGCGGCTCCCAAGCCGTCCGCGGGTTCAAACGTCAGTTTTTCTTTTTTGTTCATCCAGATAGTCCTGTAAAATGATCTCGGCGGCAATGGCGTCCTCCCGCTCCTTCCATTCGGAGGAGGGGACCCCCATGCCGCGCAGTCTCTCCTGTGCCTCTCTGCTGGTCAGACGCTCATCCTGCAGGATCACCGGCAGTCCGATGCGCGTCTCCAGCTTCTTCCCGAACGCAGCGGTCTTTTCCGCGCGCTCGCTCATGCTGCCGTCCATATGGAGCGGCAGTCCGAGAACGATGCATTCCGCATGCTCCTCCCCGGCCAGCGCCTCGATGCGGCGCAGCGTCTCCCTGAGCTGATTCTCGTGCTCCCTGAAGATCGTCTCACGGGCCGTGGCGATCAGCCCCGTCCCGTCGGAGACGGCCACACCGACCGTTCGGGCACCGTAATCCAGCCCGATCACCCGCATCCGGTTTTCCCGGGTGTTCAGTCGGACCAGCCGTTGGTGCGGATGTACTCTCCCAGCATCTCCTCCACCAGCTCGTCACGCTCCACCTTCATGATCAGGCTCCTGGCGCCCTTGTAGCTGGTGATGTAGGTCGGATCACCGGACATGATATAGCCGACGATCTGGTTCACCGGATCGTAGCCTTTCTCGGAAAGCGCCTCGTATACGACCGAGAGCACCTTCTTCGCGCCCGTCTCGGGATCCGGCTGTACCTTGAAGTATTGTGTCTGTCCCAAATCCTGGTCCTGCATGATACCTCCTTTACGGAAAACAAACAGTTCATATTATTGTATCGGATACTTCACTGTTTTGCAATAGCAGGTGTTACTGTTCCGCTGTGGCCGTCATCACCTCATCGGTCAGAAAACCCGACAGTTTCACTGCCGTGATGTCTCCGGGGCGCCGGGATCCGGCCGGCACCGCCGCCTTGATATACCGCCGTGTATGGCCCGTCAGCACCCGTCTGCCGGCGATCTCTTCCTCTTCCTCCCACAGTACCTCCGCCTCCTGTCCGAGGAAGCTCTCCCGGTAGGCCCTGGCCTGTGCGGCCGTGAGCGCCAGGAGGACGGCGCTGCGCGCCTCCTTGACGGAACGGGGATTCTGTCCCGGCAGCGTCGCCGCCACCGTGCCCTTCCGGACGGAATAGGGGAAGACATGGATCTCGTAAAGCGCCAGCTCCCCAAGAAAGCGTCTGGTCTGTTCAAATTCCTCCTCCGTCTCGCCGGGAAAGCCGGTGATGACATCGGTGGTGAGCGCCGGCCGGTCAATGGCCTCCCTGAGGAGCGCCGCGCCCGCGGCATATTCCGCCGCCGTATAGTGGCGGTTCATCCGCCGCAGGGTCTCATCGCAGCCGCTCTGGAGCGAGAGATGGAAATGCGGGCAGAGTTTTCCTCCCTCCGCCGGATCGCACAGCCGCCCGAGCTCCCGTGCCGTCTCCGCGTCGATGAGCCGGGGCTCCAGGGAGCCCAGCCGGATCCTTTTCACCCCGTCGATCTCCGCGATCCTCCCGAGCAGATCCGTCAGCGCACGGCTGTTGAAGCGCTGCGGCGCCAGCTGTCCGTAAGAGCTTAAGTGGATCCCGGAGATCACGATCTCCCGCACCCCGCTCTCCGTCAGGGCATGCACCTCCCGCAGGATCTCGTCCCTGTCCCGGCTCCTCGCCCTTCCCCTGGCATACGGGATCACGCAGTAGGAGCAGAACTGGTCGCAGCCGTCCTGGATCCGGATAAATGCGCGTTCCGTCGAGCAGGAGGTGAGGATCTGTCCGGAGAAGCAGGTCCTGTCGTTCTCCTGTTCGTCCGGCATAACGGGCTTACGGATCTCCCCGGTCTCAAGATAGGTCTCCACGATCCCCGCGATGAAGGGTTTTTCCCGGTTGGTAATTGCCAGGTCCACACTGCCGTCCTCTTCGATCGCATGCTCCCCCGTTTCCACATAGCAGCCGGCCGCCACGACCAGGGCATCGGGATTCCTGCGTCTCGCCCGGTGCAGCATCTGCCTGCTCTTCTTATCGGCGATCTGCGTCACGGTACAGGTATTGACGATATAGACGTCGGCCGTCTCCTCAAAAGGCACGATCTCATACCCCCGTGCCTCCAGATCCCGGAGCATGAGTTCCGCTTCATAACTGTTTACCTTACAGCCCAGATTGTGGACCGCAACGCGTTTTCCGTTTTTTTTCATTGACTTTTCCGTATCCACCGATTATCATAGGGAAAAGAAAGGAGGAGAACACCTATGAAAACGGTAAAGATTTCTCTGAACTCGATCGACAAGGTAAAGAGCTTTGTCAATGACATCACGAAGTTCGACAATGATTTCGATCTGGTGTCGGGCCGCTATGTCATCGATGCAAAGTCCATCATGGGCATTTTCTCGCTGGATCTGTCCAAGCCGATCGACCTGAACATCCATGCGGATGACGGTGCGGATGAGGTGATGAAGGTTTTACAGCCCTACATCGTCTGAGCACCCCGCCGATCTCATCGGGACCCGGTGAGATCATTACTCTATCTGATGAACATGACCCCGGCAGCGATGCCGGGGTTTTTGTCTGTCTCTACCCGGTGACCTCTTCGACGGTCTCCTCCTCCAAAGCCTGTGCGACGAGCGCCTTCAGTTCCTCTTCGATCACCTGCTCATGTCTCTTTATGACCTCGAGTCTGGGATGGGTCACGGGATGCTTGGCGACGAAGATCGTGCAGCAGTCCTCATAGGGCAGGATCGAGGTCTCATAGGTCCCGATCTGCTGCGAGATCGTGATGATCTCCTGCTTGTCATGCGCGATGAGCGGCCGGTAGACCGGCATCGTGCGTACCGCATCATCCGTGGCGTACAGGCTCTGCATGGTCTGGGAAGCCACCTGCCCGATACTCTCTCCGGTGACGAGCCCGATGCAGTGGTTCTTCTGCGCCAGCAGCTCCGCGATATGCATCATATACCGCCGCATGATGATCGTGAGTTCGTCCTTCGGGCATTTCTCATAGATCAGGAGCTGGATCTGCGTGAAATTCACGATATGGAGCCGGATCGGTCCGGCAAAGCGGGCCACGAGAGCCGCCAGGTCGATCACCTTTTGCTTTGCGCGGTCGCTCGTATAGGGCGGCGCATGGAAATACACCGCTTCCAGCGCTGCTCCTCTTTTGGCGATCTGATAGCCGGCGACCGGCGAATCGATCCCGCCGGAGAGCAGGAGCATGGCGCGTCCCGCCGTTCCCGCCGGCAATCCGCCGGGGCCGGGGATCTCCTCCTGCTCGATAAAGAGGTTGACCTGCTCCCTGAGTTCCACCCTGAAAAGGATCTCCGGTTCATGGACATCCACGGCGAGCTGTCCGGGGTAGGCGTCCAGCAGGCGCTCCCCAAGCTCCGCGGCGACCTCCATGGAATCGAGCGGGTAGGTCTTGTCCACTCTGCGGCAGACCACCTTAAAGGTGAGCGGTCTCTCCCGCTCCGTCTCTCCCTGCTTCAGACCGTAACCGTCCGCAAAGAAACGGATCGCGTGTTCCGCGAGCGCATCGATATCCGGCAGCTTCTTTTCGATCCTGGCGATCGTGACGGCCGGGCAGATCCCCAGTACCCCGAAGACATGCTGCAGACGGGTGATGGTATCCGCGCTGTCCGCCTCCCGCACCGTGTAGATATAGAGCCGCCCCGCGATGCTGCTCACGGTGAATTCGCCCTCCGAGGAGGCCAGT
>JAEEGL014928908.1_pt1 | contig 69519 bp, 54 predicted proteins | sample 9134231 | NCBI WGS metagenome assembly JAEEGL01 (sample SAMN16246548, study PRJNA631951) | gut metagenome | biome: gut microbiome; feature: rumen; material: fiber-attached | host: Bos | place: Iran: Karaj | collected 2018-10 | reverse complement strand
AGCCATCTCTGAACCCATGGCCAAAGCGGTCTCACGGCCTTTGAACCATTTCACAATACCACGGGAAACAGTGATACCAGCCATTTCCACACCGCAGCCGAAAATCATGAAACCGACAGCGGCAACCTTGGCGGAGGCGGGCATACCTTCGTAGAATGGAGCAACACCGAGTTCCTGGAAACCGGGAATGTAATTCAGGTGATTGGTAAACCAAACTTCCACACCACTGCCATAAAAGGCTTCGGTGACAGCATAATATTTGATTAAACCACCGACTAACATGACTGCACCAGACAAAATAGCTGTAAAACGAACACCCATTTTATCCAGAATAATACCGGCGAAAATCAAGAAGAAAATGAATACATTCAGGAAAGTTTCAGCACCTTGCATGGTACCGAAAGCTGTTGAATCCCAGCCTCTGGTGGATTGCATCAAGTCCTTGATAGGGGAGAGAATGTCCATAAAGATATATGAACAGAACATGGCCAAAGCCAATAGTAACAAAGCAATCCATCTTACGGCCGCTTTGTCGCGCAAGGTTTCTAATTTTTCAGTCATAATAAAAAATTTTAGTTTATAATTATTTGTTCAGAAAATTCTTGACATTCAGTTCGATACGGTTCAGCAAATCCGCATTCTCACATTTTTGGAATTTGTCACCGGTGATGTGTTCATACAGTTCGATGTAGCGGTTGGTGATGTTGTTCACGATTTCATCGGTCATTTCGGGCACTTTTTGTCCCTCTTTGCCCTGGAAACCATTCTCCATCAGCCATTCGCGTACAAATTCCTTGGACAGCTGGCGCTGGGGCTCGCCCTTGGCGAACTTCTCCTCGTAGCCGTCGGCATAGAAATAACGGGAAGAGTCGGGGGTGTGAATCTCGTCGATGAGGTAAATTTTGCCATTTGCTTTGCCGAACTCGTACTTGGTATCCACCAGAATCAGGCCTTTTTGGGCAGCGATTTCACTGCCGCGCTGGAACAAAGCCATGGTATATTTCTCCAAAACGGCGTAATCTTCGGGTGATACCAGTCCTCGGGCCAGGATTTCCTCCTTGGAAATATCCTCATCGTGCAGGCCCTGCTCTGCCTTGGTGGTAGGAGTGATGATGGGCTGCGGGAATTTCTGGTTCTCGCGCATGCCTTCGGGCAGTTTCACTCCGCAAATCTCGCGGGCACCGTTCTTGTAGCTGCGCCAAGCGCTGCCGCACAAGTAGCCGCGTACAATCATTTCAACGGGAAAACCTTCGCAGCAAATGCCTACTGTCACCATTGGGTCGGGGCTCGCCAATTTCCAATTCGGACAGATGTCGGCCGTCGCATCCAGAAATTTGGAGGCTATCTGATTCAGTATTTGTCCTTTGTAAGGAATTCCCTTGGGCAGGATGACATCAAAGGCGGAAATACGGTCGGTGGCCACCATTACAAGTTTGTCATCAATGGTATATACATCTCTTACTTTTCCGTGATAGACTTTCTGTTGTCCCGGAAAATGAAAATCGGTTTTAGTTAAAGCAGTCATGAATTTAAATTTTTTAACGTGCAAAAATAAGAAAATAATTCGGAGTGTGGAAGCTGCCTGCAGAAATATTTAGTATTTTTGCAGTTTAAAATAGCTGTATTATGCAAAGTGAGCAAAAAACAAGGAAAAATAGTCCCATAAAATCTATCATTCAGCTGGTTATATTTGTGGGTATAGGTGTTTTTTTCATCTGGCTGTCCATGCGTGGCATGACCGCTGAGGACTATGGAAAAATCAAAGAAGTATTGATAAGTATCAACAATCCGCAAAGCTGGATGTTCATCATTTTATGCATGATTTGCGGAGCTTGTGCCCACTATGTGAGGGCGTTGCGTAACATTCTGCTGATAGAGCCCTTGGGCTATAAGGTGCGGAAAAGCATGGGTTTCTTCTCAGTGATGGTGTGTTATTTGGCCAATTTGGGCTTGCCCCGCGCAGGCGAGGTGTTGCGCTGCGTATTCCTGCAAAAGTATGAGAAAGTGCCTTTCCAGAAAACGGTGGGAACGGTTTTGGCTGAACGAGCATACGACATAGCCTGCTGGCTGTTTCTGCTGATTATTGTCGTTGTGATGAATACCGCCTTGCTGTCGCAAATTGTCATGGATGAACAAACGGGAATCACTTTGGGAGAAGCTTTCCAACAAAAAATGAGTTCAATGCTTACCAATTATAAAATGTATATCGGCCTTGTTTTGTTGGTGTTGGCAGGCATAGTGATTTACATGACCAGAAAAAAATGGGGCAAAATCGGCTTTTTTGTCAAAATCAAAAATTTCATGGTAGGTATATGGCAGGGCCTGATTTCCATCAAAGATGTGAAAAAACCTTGGCTTTTTGTTTTTTATACCGTACTGATGTGGTTTTTGTATTTTTTAGGCACTTACGTCTGTTTCTTTGCCTTTGATTTTCTTAGACATTTGGGTCCTTCACCAGCATTTACCGTGTTGATATTGAGCACAGTGGCATTCATGGTGGCCCAAGGAGGCTTAGGTGCGTACCCTTGGATGGTGGCCCAGGTGCTGTTGTTGTACGGGGTGGCCAAAGAGGCTGGACTGGCAGCAGGATGGATAGGCTGGTTGTCACAAACCGTCATGATTATTATTGTGGGCATAATCTCCCTTATTATAGCTTCTTTTATGAAAGACAATGAAGCGAATATTGCCACCAAACCATCTCACTCACTGGCCGACTATGACGCCGCCGTGGCGAATATTGCCACCAAAGAAGAGGAAGAGATTAAACCATCCGAAAATTAGAGCTTAGTAGATAAAGGTGAAAAAAAAACTTTTTAAGCAGACAAAATGAAAAGAATATTGGCAACCGGTGCATTATGGGTTCCATTAGTGTTCGCGCAAGCGCAGGTGGTGGATATTTCCATGCAAAGTCAGAACAAGGCATGGCAAGATACTACCATGGTTTCTGTCGTGCATGATTATGATGATATTATATTGACAGAAAGGGAGATGATACAGGAAACCTATCAGATACCGGCTTATAGTTTATATGATCAATATTGGGATACGGAAAATATATGCAGTAGGCATTTAGCCCTGCCATTCGCCGGCAATCCTTTGCGTATCATTCTGGTACAAAGCAACAACAACCCTTTCTTTTTTCCTTGTGGTGGTGCCACCTCAGTTAACGCACTCTATGGAGCAGGCAAGAACAATGAGTTCCATCCAGGTGTGGATATCGCGGTAAAAAGCGGTTCTCCGGTAAAATGCTGTTTTGACGGAGTGGTGCGTATGGCAAAGATTTATGGCGACTATGGTAGGGTAGTGGTGGTACGGCATTACAACGGTTTGGAGACTGTGTATGCCAATTTGAGCAAGATTATGGTCAAGCCGGGACAGATTTTGCAGTCGGGCGATATTATCGGCGCATCGGGCAAATCATCAAAAACAGGAACGGAGCAGTTGCATTTCGAGAGCCGTTTCATGAACGAGTGTTTCAATCCCGCCATGTTCATCGATTTCGACTATATGGAAATCAAGGAGAACACCTTGGTGTTGAGCGAGTCAGACATGATGCATCAACAAAGGGGAAATGTTGAGGTAAAGCAAGAACCGGAGAAAAAGATAAAAGAGGAAGAAGCTAAACCGGCAGAATCCGCAAGTATGGAGAAAGTGAAGGAGGAAGGGGTGAAAAAAACACAGGAAAGCGGTCCAGCGGAGTATTACACGGTCAAGGCCGGAGATACCATGTACAGAATTTCCGTACAACATCATATATCCCTGACGAAACTATTGCAGATGAATAATATGCAGGAGACGGATAAAATCGACATTGGTCAGAAAATCCGGGTAAAATAAAAAAAGGGTTGTTCGTGAGAACAACCCTTTTTTATTATTGTCGTAAAAGAAAAATTATCTTCTGCGAACAGTTTGCTGAGGAGTTTCAGGTTCAGCATTGTCGATAGCTTTAACAGCTTCTTCTTCGCCTTTCTTGATAGCTTCTTTAGCAATGTTTTTGCCAGCTTTTTTAGCTTCTTCTTTAATAGTAGTTTCTTCTTCAACCACTGCAGTTTCTTCAACAACGGGTTCTTCAACCACAACTTCTTCAACTACGGGTTCTTCAACTACTGTTTCTTCAGTAGCTTCTTCAGCTTTGTTACCACAAGCAACGAACAAAGCGCCAGCCAATAAAACTAAAAATAATTTTTTCATTGTTTTGTTTTTTAAGATTTATGTGTTATGAATTATTTTACAGCCTGATAAGTTAAAGTCCAAGTGTGTTCAGTACCTTTTGCGAAATCCATGTTGGCTTTGTAAATCAGAACCATTTCGGTTTCAGTCAGAGAGCTGATTTCGGGTTCTTCAAACTGAGCGTTGAAGGTACGTGCGGGATCGTCGCTGAGATCCATGAAAAATGGAATCTGCATTTTAACTTTGGTTTCGTCTGAGTTGAAAGCCCAAGTAGAAGCTTTTTCTTCAGCATAACCATCTTTATCAGCTTCGGGAAGTTTGGAACCGGGTTTAATTACGAAACTACCATTGGCATTGAAAACAATGATATCGTCGCGATCCCATTCATACAAATAATTTTCATACCAGTTTGTACCATAGTCGCCAGCAGCAGGAGTAACGGTAGCAGCTTTCAAAACCCAACCCTTAGCGGTTGTGATTTTTTCAGTGTTTGTTTTTTCTTTCTTTCCGCAAGATGACAAGCTCAATGCGAAAATTGCAACCAATGCTAATACTAATACTTTTTTCATAATAAAAAAATTTAGGTTAATAATACGTTGATTTTCAAGTTTTTAAAATTTTTTTTTCCCTTTTTGCTTTTGTACAAAAAGTAATGCAAAAGTACGCCAATAATTTATACAAAAATCAAAAAAGAAAAATTTTTTTCTAAAAAAAGTTAACAATAATAAAGGATACAAGTTAAACAACTGATTATCAAACAATTAAAATAAAGAAGTAAAAAATAGGAAAAAAACTATTGCAAAGATGTTTGGATATGAAGTTTTTTTTGTAATTTTACACGCTCAAAATAAAAATGGAGAGATGGCCGAGTGGTCGAAGGCGCACGCCTGGAAAGTGTGTAAACGCCGAAAGCGTTTCAAGGGTTCGAATCCCTTTCTCTCCGCTCTTTTTAGGATGTTTATAATCAATAAGATAAGAAAAGAAAAATAATCAAAAATCATTAATTAAACAAGTAGTATCAATATGAAAAAACTGATCGCTTTATTGACCGTTGCAGGTTTTTTGACCTTCGGTATGGCAAACATGGCGTTTGCACAAAATGAACAGAAAACTGACAATTCTGCTCAAACAGAGGAAGCAGTAACTGAAGAAGCTCCCGCAGAACAGGCAGTTTTGATGGAAGATGCTGACGAGACTCCTCAGCAAGGTTTACATTATGTTTTGAAAGAAAAATACATCCAGGGTGGTGCATTGTGGATGACTCCTGTGTTGATCTGTTTGATTTTAGGTTTGGCATTGGTTATCGAAAGAGTATTCTACTTGAACCTGGCCTCTGTCAATTCCGATAAGTTATTGAAGAAAGTGGAAGACGCTATCCAAACCGGTGGCATTGAAAAGGCAAAAGAACTTTGCCGCAACACCAAAGGCCCCTTGGCTTCAGTGTTCTATCAGGGTTTGGACCGCTACGATGAAGGTTTGGAATCAGTGGAAAAATCAGTTGAATCATACGGCGCCGTTCAGATGGGCCGTCTGGAAACCAACCTCAGCTGGATTGGCTTGTTCCTCGCCCTGGCTCCGTCACTCGGATTTATGGGTACTGTTGTCGGTATGGTAAACGCATTCGATGATATCGAACGTGCAGGTGATATCTCTCCGACCATTGTTGCTGGTGGTATGAAAGTGGCTTTGTTGACTACCGTGTTCGGTTTGATAACCGCTATCATCCTTCAGATTTTCTACAACTACATCCTGTCAAAAATCGACTCCATCGTTAACGACATGGAAAACGCCACCATCTCCTTCATGGATATTCTGGTGAAAAACAAAGTTAAATAATTGAGTTTTCTATTTCAAAACAACTCTTTATTATGAAGAATATTGTAAAAATAATAATATTTGTAGTGGCCATCGTGGCTTGCCTCTTTGCAGTTTGGTTCGCTGCGTCCTTTAACCAGGACAAGTTGGACAAATACAGTGAGGTACAGCGCGTGAATGAAGTCAATCCGGAAATGATTGCGGCATTTGAAGCCACCACCCCTGAAAGTCTCCCCGCCTTTGTGGACCAGTACCGCACCGAAGGCATGACTCTTTCTGATAACCTGAAAGCTCATCAACTCCAAAAAGATATTCTTTATACTTATATCGTGGAATTGCAAGAGCTGACAGAAGAAACTTTCCCCGAATACCAAGCCAATTTCGCCAATCATTCCAAATCCTTGTTCGCTAAGGCCGAAAATCCCCAGGCTTATATCGATGGATTCAACAATGTGGCTGATTTCAAAGGACTGGACAAGTATATTTCTCAACTTGAAAGCGAATATAATGTTATCAAACAGGATTTTATCAAAGAGAAATCATACAACAAAGCTTATAATTCCATCGTAAACCAGGCAGCAGCCGTTAACGATATCGTTTCAGAAAACAAAAAGGCAGAAGACCTGTCAACCCTGCAAGATGAGGTGAAACAGTATAAATCCAACGGAAAACTGCTGAACGTGATCTTGGTGCTGGCATACGTGCTGTTCTTCATCAATATCGCACTCTTGCTGATTTTCGCACTTAAAGCTATCGTTACCAATATCAAATCTTCCTATAAGATTATTTTGGTTATCGCTTTATTCGCTGTTGTCATCATCTTGGGATATGTTTTCGCCTCTTCAGAAATGACACCGTCGGCTATCAAGATGCAATTGACTCCGCAAACAGTTAAACGCATCGGCATGGGAATGTTCGTTTTGTATGTGACATTCTTCGGTGCTATCTGTGCTGTGATTTACTCGGCAATTTCCAATGCAATAAAAAACAGAAAATAAAATGGCAAGAAAAGCTCCAGGAATTAATACAGGATCGTCGGCAGACATCTCTTTCTTGCTGCTGACATTCTTCTTGTTGACCTCATCAATCAATACAGAACAGGGTATCCCCCGTCGTCTGCCGCCCCCAAAAGAGAAAGACGCCAAAGAACAAAAAGTCGATATCAACCAGCGTAATGTGATGACGGTGGTGGTGAACTTCCAAGACTTGGTTTCCGTCAACGGAGAACAAATCGACATCTCCCAGCTGAAACAAACCGCTATGGAGTTTCTGGAAAATGCTAATAATGATCCGCATAAACCAGAAAAAAAATATGTCGAAATCGACAACATGGGCGAGTATGCCGTTTCTCAAGGCGTTATCTCTTTGACCAATGACCAAGGTACCACTTATAATATGTACGTTCAGGTGCAGAATGAATTGCAGAGAGCTGTAAATGAACTTCGTGACAAGGTTGCCACCAACTATTTCGGTAAGAAATACGATGTTCTGGATACCGCTCTCCAAAAATCTATTCAAAAGGCAGTCCCTATGAATATCTCTGAAGCACCGCCAATCGATTACGGTAAAACAGAATAAGTTATGGCAAGATTTAGAAAAGAAGAAAAAAAGGAGACTCCGGAACTGAATATGGGTTCCATGTCTGATATTATCTTTATGTTCTTGTTCTTTTTCATGGTGATTACCACTATGCGTGAGGCAACGCTGAAGGTGAAATTCCAGCCGCCAAAAGCTACAGAAATCCAAAAACTGGAAAAGAAGTCTCTGGTGGCCAACATCTATATCGGTGCACCTATCAGCAAAAACGAGAATACCCTTCCTCCTGGAAAGGTTTCCGTACAGCTGAACGATCAGACCATCAAAGCTGAAGATCTGGCCGCCGATGTCCGTGACTTTATCGGTACCGAAAAGGAATCAAGAAGCGAGGAAGACAAGAATAAGCTGACCTTCTCCCTGAAAGTTGACAAGGATGTGCAGATGCGTTATGTGAATACCATCAAAAACGAGCTGCGTCAGAACAACGCCTTGAAAATCAACTATGCTACAGGAAAAAAATCCGAAATGAATAAATAAAACTCAGTATAAAGATTTGCATAAAAGGGTGGCCTTTCAGTCGCCCTTTTTTTATAAAAATACAGTGCTATGATACAATCCATGACGGGTTTCGGCAAAACTACCTTCCAAACAGAAGGCAAGTCTGTCAATATCGAAATCAGAACCTTGAACAGCAAACAATTGGACCTGACTGTCCGCTTGTCTCCCTTGTTCCGTGAACTGGAAAATGAAGTAAGAAATTGTATCGCCAGCAATCTGCAAAGGGGAAAAATAGAGGTTTCTATTTACTTGGAAAAAGCTGAAAAACCACAAGTGGCTGTTGATATCGAACTGGCAAAAACTTATTATGAACAACTGGTCAATTTGTCCAAGGAGCTTGAAAATCCCATTGAAAGCGATATTTTTTGCCAGGTGCTGCGCCTTCCGGATGTGATCACCTCATCAAAAGAAGAGTTGTCAGAGCTTGTAAAAAATGATGTGATGACCGCACTGGAAGAAACTTGTCAAAAGGTTATCAGTTTCCGAAAGGAGGAAGGAAGCCATTTGGCAAGCGATTTTGCCAAGCGTATCAAATTGATAGACAGTATGGTGGATGAAATAACTCCCTTTGAGGAAAACCGTATCGTCACCATCCGAAACAAATTTGTCTCTTCCTTGTCAGAACTTCCAGTGCAGTATGATAACAATCGTCTGGAACAGGAAATTATCTTCTATCTTGAAAAACTGGATATTACAGAAGAAAAAGTGCGTCTGCGTAAACATTGCTCCTATTTTATGGATACAATGAACGAGGCTCAGTCGCAAGGGAAAAAATTAGGTTTTATCGTCCAGGAAATCGGACGCGAAGTGAATACAACCGGCTCCAAATGTAACGATTTCAATATACAGCAGATTGTGGTACGCATGAAAGACGAGGTGGAGAAACTGAAAGAGCAACTAGCGAATGTTCTTTAGAGACGTTAAGACGTGGAGACATGCACTTCGTGCATTCGTGCATTCGTGGAGGCGTGGAGGCGTGGAGGCGTGGAGGCGTGGAGGCGTGAAGATGGTATTGTATAACCGAATGAACGTAGTGAACGACTCCCCGAGCGAGCGCAGCGAGTGACTTAACGCCTTGACGCCATAGCGAATGAGCGCAGCGAATGACTTGACGCCTTAACGCCTCACCGTATAAACGATAAATCAATAAATAAACAACCATGAGCAACATCTTATCCCTTGTAGGCCGCCCGAATGTGGGCAAATCCACCTTGTTCAACCGCTTAACGCAAACCAAGGAGGCTATCGTTGATTCTGTGTCCGGTGTTACCCGTGACCGCAATTACGGCAAGGCCGACTGGTGCGGTTATGAGTTTTCCGTTATCGACACTGGCGGCTATGTGGTGGGTTCCGATGATATTTTCGAGAGTGAAATCCGAAAACAGGCCGCTTTGGCTATCGATGAGTCGGATGTGATAGTGTTGTTGGTCGATGGTCGTGAAGGTCTTACCCCATTGGACGAAGAAGTGGCCCAAATGCTCCGAAAATCAAAAAAACCGTTTTATTTGGCGGTGAATAAAATAGACAGTCCTTCCAATTATTTGGACTACACGGAGTTTTATGCTCTGGGAATGGAAAATATCTTCCCCATTTCAGCAGTTTCGGGAAGTGGAACAGGCGACTTGCTGGATGAAGTGGTGAAGCATTTCTCCAAAGAGGAGAATGTACAATTGGAAGACTTGCCGAAAATAACAATTGTGGGTAAACCGAATGTGGGTAAATCATCCATTATCAACACTTTCTTAGGATATGAACGACATATCGTCACTCCTATCGCAGGAACCACCCGCGATTCCATTTTTACCAGATATACCGGTTTCGGTTTCGACTTTTATCTGATTGACACCGCCGGTTTGCGTAAGAAAAAAAAGGTGGAAGAGGATCTTGAGTTTTATTCGGTAATGCGTACCATCAGGGCTATCGAGAACAGCGATGTGTGCATTTTGATGTGCGACGCTTCGCAAGGTTTTGACGCTCAGGATCTTAATATATTCAGTTTGGCGGCCCGCAACCGAAAAGGTATTGTTGTGGTGATGAACAAGTGGGATTTGGTGGAGAAAGACAACAAAACCCATAAACAGTATGAGGATTTGGTGCGCCAGCGCATCGCCCCTTTTACTGATGTGCCCATCATTTTCACTTCGGTCATCAACAAACAGCGTATTTACAAGGTGCTGGAAACAGCTATTGAAGTGCATAAGAATCGCAGCCGTAAAATCAGCACCTCAGAGTTGAACGATGTCATGTTGCCTATCATCAACCAGACCCCTCCGCCCATGAATAAAGACAAGGTTATCAGAATCAAATATGTGACCCAGCTGAAAACCTCTTTTCCGGCATTCGCCTTCTTCTGTAATCTTCCACAGTATGTGAAAGACAGTTATAAAAGATTCTTGGAGAATCAGATACGCGAAAGATGGAATTATTCGGGTGTGCCTATGGAGATTTATTTCAGAAGGAAATAATTTTGCAAAGATGCGTCATGGGGCGCCTTTGCAAACGATAGACAACCATCAAATAATCAAAAAATTACACATAAAAAATCCCTCAAATATGAAAAAGATATTCATAATTTTCTTAATGTTTTCCTGCAGTATCACCATGCTTATGGCTCAGGGTCAAGGTACTTTCAGGGCAGGATTAAGGATAGGACCTAATTTTTCCACTTTGTATGGTATAGAGAGTGATGGACAGAAAATCCCCACGTTGTTTTCATACTCTGAAAGATACAAGATGAAACCTGGCGTGAGAGCGGGTTTTGTCTTCGATATAGGCCTCACGGATGTGATTTCCATCCAACCCGCCATATATTATTCTTTGCAGCGATGGGGCTCAAAGGGACAATTTGAATTGACAGACTCCATTGTATTGAAGACAGATGAGACACTAAGTATGCAGCTGATACAAATTCCGGTGTTGGTGAATTTTAGAATAGCCTTCAAAAACGATTTCCGAAAGGCTTTTGTATTTGGAGTAGGACCATACTTCAGTGTAGCCATGGTGGGACAGGATGTTCTGGATGGACTTTTTATCAATCAATATACGGGAGAGTCTTTGGATATTCGTGGAAAGGCCAATTTTTACAAGAACGAGGAGATATGCTATTATGTAACTCAGAAGAATGGTCAAGTGGAGAAATACAAGACCGATTTTGACTCGCACCCGTTCCACCGCTGTGACTTTGGTTTTACCGTAGCCGCCGGTTTTGAACTGAATAGGTTTTATATTGGTGTCGCCGCTGATTTTGGTGTGATCAACTCCGCCAATACCAAAGAGTGGGAAGAAGCTGGTGTAAGAGGCTACAGCCAGCGCAACCTTAATCTTCAGGCCACTGTAGGGTATTACTTTTAACGGTTATACGTAGAGACGTGGAGACACTCGCTTCACTCGTTCGGGGAGGCGGAATTTCTTATCGTCTTAACGAATGCACGAAGTGCATGTCTCCACGTCTTAACGCCTTAATGAATGAGCGTAGCGAATGACTTAACGTCTTCTAATTCGCGACTAAATCAATCTCCTCCCTCAGATTATCCATCACAAACTGGGTTCTCTCGCTGGTGTTTTTGCCCATGAAATAATCCAGCAGGTGCCGTATGTCCACGTCTTTTGAAAGCACCACCGGTTCCAAACGGATGTTTTTACCGATGAAATTTTTGAACTCCTGGGGAGAAATCTCGCCTAGACCTTTAAAACGGGTTATTTCTGCCTTTGCGCCGCACTTCTTGATAGCCTCGGCCTTTTCCTCATCCGAATAGCAATAGTGCGTCTGCTGCTTGTTTCTGACCCTGAAAAGAGGGGTTTCGAGGATATATACATGTCCGGCCTTGACCAAGTCGGGGAAATATTGCAAAAAGAAGGTTAGCATCAAAATACGGATGTGCATACCGTCGGCATCGGCATCGGTGGCAATAACGATGTTGTTGTAACGTAATCCGTCCAAACCATCTTCAATGTTCAAAGCGGCTTGTAGCAGACTTAATTCTTCGTTGCGGTAGAGAGCGCTTTTATTGGTGTTGTAAGTGTTCAACGGTTTTCCTCGCAGACTGAAAACCGCTTGGGTGTTGGCGTCACGCGACATGGTGATGGAGCCGGAGGCGGAGTCACCCTCAGTGATGAAGATGGTGGTCTCCACTCCACGTGCATCATTGGTATTGAAGTGATAGCGGCAATCTCGAAGTTTGCGGTTGTGCAAACTTACTTTTTTCTGTGTCTCTTTCGATTGTTTCTTGATACCGGCAATCTCTTTTCTTTCCTTTTCCGATTCCTGGATTTTCTTCAGAATGATATCCGCCACATCCAAATGCATGTGGAGGTATTTGTCTAACAACTTGGAAACGATGTCATTGACATAGTTTCTGATGGTGGTGCCGCCGGGACGCATATAGGTGGAACCCAACTTGGTTTTGGTCTGTGACTCGAAAATAGGTTCTTTCACTTTGATGGAAAGGGCTGCCACCACAGAGTTGCGGATGTCGTTAGGGTCAAAGTCCTTCTTATAAAAATCCCTGAAAGTCTTGACGATAGCTTCACGGAAAGCCTGTTGGTGTGTACCACCCTGGGTGGTGTTCTGGCTATTGACAAAGGAGTAGTATTCCTCACCGTATTTACGGTCGGTATGCACCAAAGCGAATTCAAAATCCCCATCTTCCAGGTGAATGGGTTCATAGAGGGCATCGTTGCCTATGTTGTTGTTAATCAGGTCTAAAAGTCCATTTTTGGAGATGAAACGTTTGCCATTGAGCACGATGGACAATCCGCGGTTGAGGTAGGCGTAGTTCCAAATCATCTTTTCCACATAGTCGATGTACCAGTGATAGTTTTCGAAAATACTGCCATCGGGGATGAAAGAGACGAGGGTGCCGTTGCGCTCTTCGCAAAGTTGCAGGGGGGATTCTTCCACCAATTTGCCGCAGGAGAACTCGGCGGTTTTCTTTTGCCCGTCGCGGACACTCTGTACGAAAAAGTAGGTGGATAAGGCATTGACGGCTTTCACGCCCACACCATTCATACCGATGGAGTTGTCGAAAGCGGTACCTTCTTTGAATTTACCACCCGTGTTCATTTTGGAAACGCAGTCCACCACCTTGGTCAACGGGATGCCTCGGCCATAGTCGCGGATGGAGACTTTGTTTTCCTTGATGGATATTTCGATGGTTTTGCCGAAGCCTTGCATAAATTCATCTATTGCGTTGTCTATCACTTCTTTAAACAACACGTAGATACCGTCATCATGGGCAGAGCCGTCGCCTAATTTGCCGATGTACATACCTGGCCGGGTTCGTATATGTTCGTCCCATTCCAGTGTGGTGATATTGTCGTCGTTATATTCTGCCATAATTAGTTATCAGGTTACAGGTTACAGGGGTTAGTGATTAGGTTATAGGGGTTAGGGGGAGTTTCGTGCTATGTGCTCAAGGGGAGTCATGCGGCACATGAGGGGAGTTTAAATTCCCCTTCTTCTAGAAGGGGTGGCCGAAGGCCGGGGTAGTATAAGGGAAGTCAGTTTTCAGAGCAGTAATATCAAACTTCAAAAATACGAAAAAAATATGAGATAGAGGCTGGAGTGTCTAGATAATTTCAACAGGGGGAAGTTGATTTTAATTAGCAAATTAGTTAATTAGTAAATTAGCAAATTGAATTTTTAATTTTGAACTTTGAATTAAATTTTTTCCGTAACTTTGTCTTTTCAAAATTATTGATTATGAAAATCCAGTTTACCCCCGAAGACATTCAGTTTATGCAAGCCCGCGGCAGTAACCCCGAAGAAGTGCAGCGCCAGTTTTCTTTCTTCGAGAAGGGCTTTGATTTTGTGAATCTTGACCGCCCCGCCACTATTGACGACGGCATTGTCCGTTTGGAAGAGGAACAAATTGAGGAGTTGGTTGAAGATTATAATCAACTTGTTGCCGGAAAGACAGTTACAAAATTTGTTCCGGCATCGGGTGCGGCTTCCCGTATGTTCAAGGAGTTATATTCTTACCTTGAAAGCGAGAGTGAGGAAGTGGTTGTCAAGGCTAAGGCTTTTTTGACAAAACTTCCAAAATTCGCCTTTTATGAGGATTTGCGAAATGCGATGGTCAAAGACGGCTATGCGCTGGAGCATGAGATTGAATATCAGAATTATAAGCTGATAGTCCGTTATATTTTGGAAAAAGAAGGACTGAATTACGGCAATTTGCCCAAGGGTTTGCTGAAATTCCACCGTTATGGCGAGGTCAACAGGACCGCGGTGGAAGAACACTTAGTGGAGGCTGCCCAGTATGCCAGGGATGAGAATGGTCTTTGCCGCCTGCATTTTACGGTTTCTCCGCAACATCAGCAGGGTTTCGAGCAGCTTTTGGCAAAGGTTTTGCCAACTTACGAAGAGCGTTTCGGGGTGAAATATGATATATCCTATTCCATTCAGAAACCTTCTACCGATACCTTGGCGGCTGAACTGGATAATACTCCTTTCCGGAACGAGAAAGGCGAATTGTTGTTCCGTCCGGGTGGCCATGGGGCTCTGATTGGCAATCTGAATGAGATTCATTCGGATATAGTTTTCGTTAAAAACATTGATAATGTGATAACTGAAGACAAAGCGGAACCTACTTTCATCTATAAGAAAGCCTTGGCAGCTTATTTGATAGAGTTGCAGAACAAGACTTTCCACTATATGAAGAAGATTGAAGCAGGTGAAGTGGATGATATGGATTTGTGCGAGATGTTGGATTTTGCATCCACCGAGCTGATGATCAATGTGGACGACGACCCGACACCAGAGGCTTTGTTCGAGAAAATGAACCGTCCTATCCGTGTATGTGGTATGGTGAAGAATGAGGGTGAGCCTGGAGGCGGTCCGTTCTGGGTGATTGATGACGAGGTGGAAAGCCTGCAGATTGTGGAATCGTCACAGATGAACAGCAAAGATGCGGTCCAGATGGAAATTGCCCGCAAAGCTACGCATTTCAATCCGGTGGATATGGTGTGCGCTTTCAGGAATTATAAAGGTGAATACTTCAATTTGAAGGATTATGTGGACGAAACCAAAGGTTTTATCTCATCGAAATCGTATGGTGACAGAAGCCTGAAAGCGATGGAATTGCCAGGCTTATGGAATGGAGCCATGGCCCGCTGGATTACGGTGTTTGTGGAGGTTCCCTTGGCCACCTTCAATCCCGTGAAGACGGTGTTTGATTTGCTGAAACGGTGAAACGTGACTGCGTTCGCTCGGGGAGACGCTCGCTTTGCTCGCTCGTTAAGTCGTTCACTTCGTTCACTCGGTTATACGATATCGTCTCCCCGTCTTCACGTCTTCACGCCTCCCCGTCTTTCAAATTTCTAATAGCCTCTTCGCACTCTTCCTCGCAAACCCAATGATTCGGACTGGCTTTACCGATGGTTTCCAACATAGTGATATTGATTCGGCCATCAATGTTCTTTTTGTCGAAGAGACAGAGTTTTACAATTTCTGAGATATCATTGTCAGATAGTGGAGTAAGTATCTTATTATAATTTTGTAAAATAACAGTGCGAATTTCCTCGTAAACGGATTGTGATAATAGTCCATGACAGTATGATAGATAGCTCTCGGCAACCATTCCTAAAGCTACGGCACAACCGTGGGGTATATTTTCTGCAGAAATGCACGGTCTAGCGTCTCTATATTTATTTAATGACCAAGTCTCAATACCATGTCCGATGGTGTGTCCGAAATTCAGGATATGGCGCAAACCATTGTCGTACAAATCTTTTTGAACGATTTTCTCTTTAAATTCCATGCAAGAATCAATCCATTCTTTTTTTATATTTTGATAATGAATAGATTGCAATGCTTTCAATTCATCCCATAGAGTCTTGTTCCCTATCAAGGCGTATTTCAACATTTCTCCGAAACCGTTGAGTAGCTGTTGGTGTGGCAAAGTCATTAAAAATTGTGGGTTGATAATAACCTCTTGGGGCAGATTGATGGTGCCAACAGCGTTTTTCGTGTTGTTGAGATTGATACCGTTTTTACCACCAATCGCTGCATCAATCATACTGAGCAAGGTGGTGGGGATGTTGATGAAGGGGATGCCCCGCTGATAGGTACTGGCCACAAAACCTCCCAAATCCATGACCATTCCGCCTCCAAAATTGATAATGAGACTTTTTTTGTCAATGTGCTGTTCCTGCAGGTTTTGCCACAGGTACACCACTTCGTCAATGTTTTTGTTTTGTTCGCCAGGAAGCACCGAAATCACAAATTTTGGAATGTCCACATATAATTTATCCAGATAGTATGGGAAAAGTTGCAGTACGTTCTGGTCTGCGATAATGGCGATTTTGTTGATTTTGTTTTTCATGAGGGATTTTTTCACTATCGGTTATACGGGGAGACGCTCACTTCGTTCGCTCGGGGAGACATGCACAAAGTGCATTCGGGAAGACGGAAAGAAAGTTGAACGAAAAAAATTTTTTATAATACGAAATAATTTGATTTATATTTTTATTATTTTTGCAAAAAATTTTGATTTGAAATATATGTATAATTTTGAAAAACTAGATGTTTGGATGACAAGTAAGCAATTGGCAGTAAAAATTTACCAGTTGATTGAAAAATTTCCTCAAGAGGAAAAGTTTGCATTATCTAATCAATTACGAAGAGCCTGTATCTCTATTCCCTCAAATATTGCGGAAGGAAGTGGTAGAATATCGATAAGAGAAAAGTACACTTCATAAGCATTGCGTATGGTTCGTTAATGGAAGTTTATTGTCAGTTACAGATTGCAGAGGAATTACGATATATCCACGATGAAGATATCAAAGAAATATGTAACCTTATTAATAAAACAAGTCTTCTGATGACAAAATATCGTGATTATTTATCAAATCAAGAAAATAAAAAGAAAGCGTGAAAATATCGGGAAATACTTTTCACGCCTTCCTTTTTTTCCATCTCAACGAGTATATGCAAGTGTACATCTTCCCGTCTTTCCGTCTTCCCGAGTACACGCAGTGTACGTCTCCTCGTCTTCCCGAATGCAAGAAGTGCATGTCTCCCCGTCTTCCCGAACGAGCGAAGCGAGTGTCTTTACGCCTCCCCGTTACTTCACGAGATTATACGTATCCGTAGCGATCACCAATTCCTCATTGGTGGTGACGGAAACGAGTTTCACGCGTGAGTCGGGTGTGGAGATGATACCGTCTTGGCCGGCCAGTCTTTCGTTTTCGGCTTTGTCGAGGGTGCAGCCCAAGAATTCGAGGCCGTCGCAGATAGCTTCACGCTGGAACCAGGCGTTCTCGCCGATACCGCCAGTGAAGAGGATGACATCCACACCACCCATAGCGGCAGCGTAGGCACCGATATATTTTTTCACTCTGTATGCGAACATATTGAAAGCGTAGGTGGAGCGCTCGTCACCACTGTCCTTGCCGGCACGGATGTCGCGCATATCCACGCTCTTGCCAGAGATACCCAGCAAACCAGACTTCTTGTTGATGAGGTTATTCATGCCTTTGAAGTCAAGATTCTCTTTTTCAGCGATATAAATCAAAGCTCCGAGGTCGAGGTCACCGCAGCGGGTACCCATCACCAAACCTTCAACAGGGGTGAAGCCCATGGAGGTATCAACAGATTTGCCGTTCTTGATGGCGCAGATGGATGCACCGTTACCCAGGTGGCAGCTGATGATTTTGGAGTTATTGTAATCTACTCCGGCGATTTCAGCGGCTTTCGGACCCACATATTTGTGGCTGGTGCCGTGGAAACCATAGCGTCTCACCTTGTTGTTGGCATAATATTCGTAAGGAATGGCATAGAGATAGGCTTCTGCCGGCATGGTCTGGTGGAAAGAAGTGTCGAACACACCCACATGTTTCACATTGGGCAGCAGTTTCTGCATTACTTTGATACCCAACAAACTGGCGGGATTGTGCAGGGGTGCTAATTCGCACAGCTTGTTGATTTCCTCGATTTCCTTCTCGCCCAAGATCATGCTGTTCTTGAAATATTCACCGCCGTGAGCCACACGATGGCCAACCGCGCCGATTTCGTTGAGGTCGCTGATGACGCCGTGAACCGGGTCGGTCAAGGCTTTCAACACCAAGTTGACACCCACTTCGTGGTCCTTGATGGGAGTTTGTACGTAATATTTGTCTTTGCCAACGGGTTTGTGGGTGAACTCGCCCATTTCCAAGCCGATACGTTCCACCAAACCCTTGGCTTTCAGTTCGGCGTTGTTAGCCATGTCAATCAGTTGGTATTTGATTGACGAACTTCCGCAGTTGAGTACTAATACTTTCATGTTGAATGGTTTATTTGTTTATTAGTTGAATTGTTGATTCGTTTATGCGTTAAGACATTCGCTTCGCTCATTCGTTAAGGCGTGGAGACGCTCGCTGCGTTCACTCGTTAAGTCGTTCACTTCGTTCACTCGGTTATACGATACCGTCTCCACGTCTTTCCGAATGCACGCAGTGCATGTCTTCCCGAGTACACGTAGTGTACGTCTCCTCGTCTCCCCGTTACTTCCCGATAATCTCCTCCAGTTCCTTCGGGGTCTTCGGGATGGCGGGGCCAAGAACTTTGTGGCCATCAGCGGTAATCAGCAGGTCGTCCTCGATACGGATGCCGCCGAAGTCGCGGTATTGCTCCACCTTGTCGTAGTTGATGAACTGCTCGAATTTGCGCTCGTTCTTCCAGATGTCAATCAGTTGCGGAATGAAATAGATGCCCGGTTCGATGGTCACGATGAAGCCGGGTTTCAGCTCACGGGCCATACGCAGGGCGCTCCAGCCGAAGATGTCGCTGCGGCTTACGGTATCGTCATAGCCGACGAAGTTCTCGCCGAGGTCTTCCATGTCGTGCACGTCTAATCCCAGCTGATGGCCTAAACCGTGGGGCATGAACAGCGCGTGGGCACCTTGGCGAACAGCCTCGTCCACATCGCCTTTCATCAGACCCAATTGTGACAGGCCTTCAGCAATGACCTTGCACGACAGGGTGTGCAATTCTTTATTATAAACGCCAGGGTGTGCGGCGTTGATGGCATCCACATTGGCTTTCAGCACTATCTCATAGATTTCCTGCTGTTTTTGGGTGAAGCGGCCGCCAACAGGCAAGGTACGGGTATTGTCGGAGCAGTAGTTCATCAGGTTCTCTGCACCGGCGTCCATCAGTAGCATATTGCCTTCCTGCAGGATGGCTTCATGGCCGTGGTTGTGCAGGGTTTCACCGTGCTGTGACAGGATGATGGGGAATGAAACGCCATTGCCGTAAGATAAAGTGATACCTTCAGCGAGGCCTGCCAATTCCAGTTCGGGCACACCGGCCACGCAGCGGCGCATCACGGCAGTGTGCATTTTGTAACCAATCTCGCAAGCAATTTCCATCTGTTCGATTTCACAATCCTCTTTGGCGGAGCGCAGGTTCACAATTCCCTTGATTAGCTCTGCTGAAGCGTGGTTGCGGATGTCGTTCACGTTGATGCCGGTGAGGTTGGACAGCCAGATTTTGTTGTCGCCGCGGTAGGGTGGGGTAAAGTGCACTTTACGGCCGGCAGCTTGGGCTGCATGGACATATTCGCTCAGCTTAGCCATGGGCATTACCTCTTTCACGCCTACTTTCTCGGCCAAAGAAGCTAATGTGGGCTGATTGCCCATCCAGATGATGTCATCAATTTCGAAATCGTTGCCGAAGATAATGTCGCGACCTTCGTCAAAGTCGATGACGGCGGCAATGTCGGCGATAGACAAGCCGAAGAAATAGAGGAAATTGCTATCCTGACGGTATTTATAGGTGTTGGAAGGATAGTTCATCGGGGCTTCGCTGTTGCCCAAGAAAATGGCGATGCCGCTTTTCACGGCTTTTTTCAACTTATTGCGGCGGTTTTGGTAAACTTCTGCTTTAAATAGTGGATTCATAGTATATATTATTTTTTTAGAGGTGCAAATTTACATAAAATTCTCGAATTACACACAGACGACAGTTTTTTTGTAAAAACGCGGTACACCACGTTTCTTGCGGCATAAACGAAAAAATATAGAGAAAAGAAACAAATAACAGGTTGATGAAAGTTGACACTAATCTTTTAAACAAGCTATGGGCACAACATAAACACCATCTTTGCGACGGTAAGCCATGTTTCCCACAGCAGTAAGCACCATCATGAAAGAGGGGGAGTACATTTTATCTGTATCGATTTTTTTGGCTAATCTGGTGAGTGAAACAACACCTTCTTCAATAAGTTTCTCACCACCCAATTTAATTTCCACTAAGCCATAATGTCCATTGCGCAAATGAATGACAGTATCACATTCCAATCCGTTTTTGTCACGGAAATGATACACCTGCCCGTCTAAGGCATCGGCATAAACGCGTAAATCTCGTACAGCCATTGTTTCAAAAAGTAAACCCATGGTATTCAAATCATTCAAAAGATCATTGGGACCAACACCTAAGGCGGCTACAGCGATGGAAGGGTCTGTGAAATAATGTGTATCAGAGGTTCGAATGGCAGATTTTGAGCGAAGATTTGGATTCCAAGCTTCCATATCCTCTACCACGAATAATTTTTTCAAAGCTGTGATATAGTTGGCTACAGTATCTTCTGTTAAGGTGTCGGCGGCGTTCATTTTCATATCGTCTCGAATCACCGTGTTGGCCACTTGAGTTCCCTGATGTCGTGCTAAAGACCGCATCAGTTTTTTAGCCTTGGAGGCATCTCTTAAGGTGTTATCCACTCTGGAAATGTCGGTATCGGCAATGGCTTCAACATAGTTGTATGCGGAGGCTAAGGAATATTGTTTTTCTACGTTGGTGGTGGAAGGCCATCCTCCTCTACAAATAAGATGTGCAATATCAGAGAGTTGCAAATTTGTTTCAGCAAAGATTTGGTTTGTTTGTCCAAATAAATCTTTTAGCTGGATGGTTCCATTTGACTCTCCAGATTCCCATAGACTCATCGTTCTCATGGTTAAACGTGAGATTCGTCCAGTTCCGCTATGTCTGAGTATTTCCTTTTTGACAGGGACCGCGCTTCCTGTTAGGATGAATTGTCCCATTGACGGGTTGTGATCGGCAGTAAAACGAATAGCATCCCATAATTGTGGTGCTTCCTGCCACTCGTCAATCAGTCGAGGTTGTTCACCCTGAAGTAATGCATTGATATTAGTTTCCGCTAACAAAAGATTTTTTTTGATGGTATTGGGGTCCGCCAAGTATAGAATACTATTGGCAACTTGTTCGGAAGTGGTGGTTTTGCCGCACCATTTCGGTCCTTGTACTAACACTGCTGCAGACGATTTTAGCTTGTTATGCAGCAAATTATCAGCAATTCGTGCCTTGTAAGAAATACTTTCCATACAAATTTATTTAATGTGGCAAAGATACACATTTTTAATGAAATAGCAAAACTATTTGGCGATTCGGCGATTTTTTGTTTGGCGATTCGGCGATTTTTTGTTTGGAATATGTACCAGCTTCATGCTGAAGGCACAATTTTCTATACCCTTTAAAAATCAGTCGATAACAATTTATGAAGAAAAAAAATAAAAAAATTAGCACTGTGTAAAAAAATTTATGTATCTTTGCTTCGCAATTATTGTGGATTATTATGATATTGCGAAAAAGAGAGAAAAACAACAAAAACTGTTCACCCGAACGGGTGTATGTGTTTGGTATTTAGTAAAGTATAATTCAATAGAGAAAAACAAAAAAATCAAAAAACAATAAACTATAGTATTAATTAAAAACAATCAAAATGAAAAAACATTTTACCAATTTGCGAATTGCTCTAGTAGGCTTCCTGGTATGCCTCATGAGCATGTCCATGATGGCTCAAAGAGTCACATTGGACTTCACAACCAATGATTGGGGTTTTCCAACTGCCAGTAAAGCAGTAGAACAAGCTTCCTTTACTAACACAGATGGATACACAATCATCTTAGAAGGAACAACAGGTCAGGGTTATAGATGGTATGATAATTACCAGTACTTGTTGAATGGTCAAACAGGTGCAACATTAACTCTTCCTGCATTTGATTTTGCTGTTGAAAAGATAGAAGTTGTTGGAAGAGAGGGAGCATCAACTGCTACCCAGCAAAATATTTTTGTTGGCGATGTTGCTGTTAGTACAGCAACAACAAGTGCCGTTGGAACCAATGAATATATCATTGATGAAAATTACCGGGCAGCTGGTAATATCTATGTGTTAAAAGTGTTGAATAACAAAAACACCCAGATTACTTTTATTAAAATTTACGCTGTAGAAACTCCGGATGAACCCGTCGTTATTGAACCCACTTGGGTGACATGCGATCAGGTTGGTATTTTCAATACCCAAGTTGATGGTTTGGTTCCTACTTGCGCCACTGTTGGCGACAGCACTGTTTTTCATTTCTCCTATACCGATGCTTTCAATGGTTTCCCCGAACAGACTCCTAACCAGGAAATGGGCGGCAACCCCGCTAAAGTATATGTCGATGTTAGAATCTCCCGTCCTAATGATGCAATTACCGGTGTGAAGGTTTCATACGGCCCTGGCCACGAACAGATAATCAACTTCACCAATGTGACCGATCCTAATAACGGAACTCTTGGAGATCCCTACAATGCAATATTGAACTATTTCCCTGTTGCTACAGTGAATACCGATGGTTCTGTAACGGGTAATGCCGTTGACAGAAACTGGACAGTTGAAGTGGAATGGTGCACTGGCGAAGAGGTTGTGGCTATCCAAAAACTGAATGTTTTGATTGATGCCGCTCCGGTTCCTGCTCTGCCTTATGATTCTATCGCAACCCTGCCCTACGCTTACAACTTTGACGAAGGCAATGATCCTTATTTCATGATCAACAATGGCGAAGCCGTTAACAAATGGTATGTTGGCCAAGCCCAAGGTTTCGATAATAATAAGTTGTATATATCTTCTAACAACGGTACTACCAACAAGTACGATGTGACCAAAGCCAGCAACGTGATGGCCTACCGTACCGTGATGGTTCCCGAAACTGGTGCCATCTTGAGCTTCGACTACCGTGTGAATGGTCAGACCAGTACGACTGACTATTTGAAGGTTGACTTGAATGGCACTGAAATTGCAAGATTGGTTGGTGAGAACGATTGGGCTTCTTTCAGCTATGACATCTCTGGTGAGATGGCTGGCGAAGTTTGCATCCAGTTCAATTGGGTGAACAACGCTACCAATGGTAACCAGTTCCCCGCCGCTATCGACAATATCTCTGTTATTGAGACTCCTTGCTCACAGCCTACCGCTTTGACAGCTACCGTTGACAGCACTACCGCTGTGATTACTTGGGTAGCCATTGAAGGCCAAACAGCTTGGAACTTCCAGTACAAACTGGCTAACCATAGCGAATGGTACACCGTTCCCGCTACTGATACGACAATTACTTTAACCGACCTGCAAGGCAACAGCAACTACAACATGAGAGTTCAGGCTGTTTGCGGTGAGAATGTGAGTGCTTGGACCAATGGTACTTTCGCAGTGGCTTGCCAGACGGAAACAGTAGTGACTACACAAGACGATGTTCTTATTGGTAATGGAACAAGCACTAATTCTTATTTGCCGTTCTATGGAACCTATAATTATACTTATTCACAGCAGATTATTGATGCAGCTGAAATCAACGCCACAAATGGTAGTGTATATTCAGTAAGTTTCAATTGTTCATCCGCACCGGCTTCCACAAGTACCGGTAATATTAAAATTTGGATGGCTAATACTACAAAATCAGTATTCGATAGCAATACCGATTATATAGATCCAGCAAACTTGACTTTGGTATATGAAGGACCTTCTTCATACGCTTATCAAACGGGTTGGAATACTTTCACCTTTGATACTCCGTTTGAATATACTGGTGATAATTTGGTGGTAGCTTATTATGAAGGTAATGGTTCATGGAGCGGAGGTTCTTTCTATGTTCATTCAACTACTACTAACAAGTCTATTATGCATTACAATGATACTCAATCAGCAGTATCATATACAAGTCCTGCAACAGCAACTGGTACAAAATACTTCAATATGTATAGAAACAACATGAAGTTGAACATGGATGTTACTGTGGTTACTTGTGACGATCAAATCGCTTGTGTTGCTCCTACTGGTTTGGAGGTTTCTGATATTACACCCAACAGCGCAGTGTTGACTTGGACTGCCGGCGCTGAAGGTCAGACCAATTTCATCGTGGAATATCAGGCCGAAGGTGCTACCGAATGGACTCCCGTGGAAGTTAATGATACTACTTACACTTTGACTGAATTGGCTCAGTTGACCAATTACAGTGTGAAAGTAAAGGCTAATTGTGGTGAAAATAACTGGAGTGAAGTGATAACCGCTTCTTTCAGAACAATTGGCATTTGTCTCCCTGTAACCAATTTGGAGACCTCCAATGTTTCTAACACTACAACTTTGACCTGGACTGCCGGTGGTGAAGAAACCGCATGGTTGGTAGAGTTCAAACCCGCTACCGCTGGTGAAGACGCTTGGACTTCTATCGATGTTAGTCTGATCCCGATGACTACTTTCGGTGGTTTGCAAGGTAATGTGGATTATGATGTTCGTGTGAAAGCTTTGTGTGATCCCGAAGATGCAGAAAACCAGAGCGAATGGGCAACAACCTCTTTCCATTCAGGTTGCGCCGCATTTGAAGTTCCTTTCACCGAAAGCTTCGCCGCTTCTACTATGCCCACTTGCTGGGAAAACACAGAGTTCCATTTCTCAACAAGTAGTGATGGTTATGCCTATTCATATACCAATGGTGCAGAGCTGATTTCACCGGCTATCAATATTCCCGCCGAGAACCCAACTTACCTGTCATTTGAGGTAAGAGGTAGTGGTAGTTATACTGTTTTGGCTTCTTATAGAGGTACAAGAGCTGACCGTTTCGCTGAAATTTACAGTGGTACCGCTCCTAACCAGAATACAACTGTTACAATTGCTCTTGATGACTTGTACAAAGGTAGAGCTGTCAACTTCAAAGTTGTAAACAATAGCACCAGCTATCAGTATTTCTATCATCTTACTGTTAACCAGTGTCCTTTCGAAGCCACTGCTTTGAATACTTCTAATGTAACGGGTACTACTGTTGACTTGACATGGGAAGTTGACGAGGCCGCTGCTAATTTCCAGGTTCAGTATGGTGAACAAGGTTTCACAGTAGGTGAAGGTACCACAGTTGACGTTACCGATACTACAGCAGTTACTATCAGCGAGTTGAGCTATGAGACCGCATACGATTTCTACGTAAGAGTTGTTTGCGAAGGTGACAATGGAGCATGGGCTGGTCCTGTTAGCGCAACTACCGCTCCTGCTTGCTCTGATCCTGAAGAATTGAGCTTTGAATTTGTTTCAGCCCAGTTATCATGGACTGCTGGCGAATGGGGAACTCCTGTACAATATAACGTAAGATACAAAGTTGAAGGTGCTGAAGAATATACAACAGACGTTGTTACTCCTGTTGCAATGCCTGGTTATACTCCTTTCTATACTATCAGTGGTTTGCAGTCCAACACTACATACGAAATGGGTGTTCAGTCAGTTTGCGGCGAGAACATGGAGAGCAATTGGGTTACCATCATGGTTACCACTCCTTGTATGCCTTTGACTGAAATTCCATACACTCAGGATTTCGAAGGTGATGTCTTCCCGCCCGAATGCTGGTCACAAGAATATGTTTCTGGCTCACAAGACTGGGAAGCTACTACTAACACAACCTATGGTTCAGGCAGCACAGATGCCTCATTTGAATATGATTACGGTTATAACACTACCATGTTGGTAACTCCTGCATTTGATTTGTCATCTGCTTCAAATCTTATTTTGAGCTTCAGACATTCACAGGCTGAATGGGCAGGAGATCAAGATGAGTTGAGAGTTTATTACCGTACTTCCTTTAATGGTGATTGGGTATTGTTGCAGGCCTACACAAATAGTATTTCTTCCATGACTTTGGAAGAAATCGATATTCCCGCAGCTGCTCTGTCATCTTCCTGCCAGTTTGCTTTCGAAGGAACCCTTAATTATGGTCATGGTATCTTCTTGGATGATGTAACAATTAAACCAGCTCCCACTTGTGGAATGCCGACAATCAGTGTAAGTGGTGTAACCGCTACCATTACTCCGAGCGAAGTGGGAACCCCTGCTTCTTACGAATTGATGATTGGTGAGCAAACTGCTACTGTTACTGAAACCACTGTTGATTTGTCAACTGTTTTCACTTTGGAAGGCAGCACAACTTATCAAGTAAGCGTACGTGCAAACTGCGGTGGTGAAGATTATTCCGATTGGTCAACTGCAGCAGAATTTACTACACCTTGTATGCCTATGGCATTACCTTATGAAGAAGATTTCAACAGTTATTCAACAAGTGCCACAAGTTCTTCTGCTCCCTCAGGATATCCTAATCATACAATGCCACTCTGTTGGAATTTTCTGAACATGAGTACCTCAACAAGTACGTATCCGCAAATGTTCTTGTCATCATACTCTACATACGCAGTCAGTGGAAATTGCTTGTTCTTCAAATCAAGTAATGAAACTCCCGCATACGCAGTATTACCACAGTTTACCGAGGATATCCAAAACATAGTGGTTAGTTTCACATATAGAAATGAAGGTACTGGTACTAGCAATGGAACAATGTATTTAGGTTATATGACAGATCCTACTAATCCTTCAACATTTGTGTCGGTATATACGTGTACACAAAAAACAACTAAGACTCCTGTAGAATATGCGTTTAACCAAGCTAATGTTTCAGGCACAAATTATTATATTGCATTCAGATATACCGGAGGTTCTTATAACAATTATTATGCTGCAATTGATAATGTAATGGTTTCAGAACTCCCATCTTGTCCCAAGCCTACAGCTATTACCGTTGGTACAGCTACTGAAACCACAGCTCAAGTTTCTTGGACTGCCGGTGGCAGTGAAACAGAATGGGAAGTTTCTTATACCATTGGTGATCAAACCATCACAGAAACTACTACCGAAAATCCATACACTATTACGGGTTTGTCAGCTTCTACCCACTATGTACTGCCATTCAGCGTAAAAGCTATTTGCTCAGCCACTGACGAGTCAGAAGTAGCAAGCACAGAATTAAGTATCAACACTGTTTGTGGTTTGGCCGCAGTTCCTTTCGCAGAGAATTTTGATGCTTATACTTCCACAACAAGCCAGTCAACCATGGTAATGCCACTCTGCTGGAACAGAAAATATACGGGTACTTCCACTTCATACGGTGCAGGTATTTATAACGGCTCAAGCTATGCTGTAAGTAGTCCTAATTCTTTGAGATTATATAACTACTATAGTACTTCAACTTCGTATGGTGATATTTATGCTGTGATGCCTATGTTGGATGCTCAGTTGAACACTTTGATGATTTCATTTGATGCCAAGAAGTATTCAGCTTCATCAACCTACAATTCTCATTTTGATGTAGGTGTTGTTACCGATGCTGCAAATCCAGATGCAAGCTTTACAACAGTAGAGGCTTTCAATGCTATTCAAGAACATGGTGGCAGAATCACTGTTTCATTAGCTAATTATGATGGTCCTGCTGGTTATATCGCCTTCCGTTCCACTAAAGACCGTCCTGCAGGAGCAACTTCAACATATACCTATGTGTTCATTGACAACATTTTGGTAGAAGCCATTCCTACTTGCTTCGTTCCTACACAGTTGAATGTTTCAGAAGTTACTGATCACACTGCAGTTGTAACTTGGAATGACAATTATGACCAAGCTGCTTATGCTGTTGAATACATGGCAGAGGGTGATGCTACCTGGACCAGTGTTTCTGTTGACACCACATACGCTCTCCTGAACAACCTCCAGGCTTCAACCAACTACACAGTACGTGTAAAGGCTGTTTGTGGTACTGAAGATGAAAGTGAATATACTGATGAAGTGGAATTCACAACTAATTGTGAGCATGGTGTTCAAGTTGAATTTACAGGTACTTCAACTTCAACTTATATTCCAACCTATGGAAATTATAACTATAGTTTCTCACAACAAATTTTCAAGAGTTCTGAAATTAATGCTGCTACCACAATTTCTGGTTTTGAAATTGAGGTTAGCAACACCGGTTCAAAAGCAAGAAATATTGACATTTACATGATGCATACATCTGCAAACGAAATTACTTCTTGGTTGCCTATGGACAATGCCCAGTTGGTTTATTCAGGTGTTGTTGCTTTCACAGAAGGATGGCAGCAAATTAATTTCGATACTCCATTTAACTATAATGGAACAGACAACTTGGTGTTGATTGTGGATGATAATACTGGTTCATGGGGTAGCTATCCTACCTTCCGTACTCATGACGGTGGATCAAATATAGCAAGATATTATTATACTGACAGTTATAATGTTGATCCATTCAATCCGGGTGCAACAGCAGCAGGTTACTCTTATTCATCCAGAAACAACATCAGAATAACTAACTGTCCTGAAGCTACAGATTTGGCTATCACAGACATCAACACTTTTGCAGACGCTTGCGATGTGGAAGGTGCAGTTACTATTGGTGTGAAGAATATGGGTTATGAAGGTACCGTTAGCACTTTCGAGGCTTACTATCAGGTGAATGAGGAAACTCCGGTTCATGAAACCGTTACCTTGGCCACCCCGATTGCATTCAATGAAGCTGCCACCTATACTTTCAACCAGCTTCCTGCTTTCACCACTGGTGAAAACACTTTGACCGCTTGGGTTGAATTGACAGGCGATGCTGTTGATGCCAACAACACCATCACTTCAGCTCCTATCACTGTTCTGGCTCCTGCCACTGTTCCATACGTTGAAGAATTCACTGGTCTGACCATCAACCACGGTTGGAATCCTATCGATGCCAACAACGATGGTATCACTATGGGTCTGAACAACAACATCAACTATACTTTCAACGACGAAATTGCCGCTGACGACTGGATGATGTCACCATGTATCGAAATGGCCGCTGGTACTTATACCATTATCTATGACTATAAGGCTAACAGCTCACTGACCGAATCCTTCGAAGTATTCTATGGCAATGGCGCACATATCGCTGATATGACCAACGCTGTGGCTACCCATACTTTCTACAATACAACTGTTGAAACCGCTACCACTACTATCACTATTCCTGCCGATGGTATCTACAACTTCGGTTTCCACGCCACTTCACTGGCTGGTAACCTCGGTTTCACTATCGACAACTTCAAAGTATATCCTGTTAACGATGTTATCGTAACTTACAATGAGTTGGGTGGTACAGTTACTCCTAACGGCACTGTCGCTGTCAACTACGGTGAAAACCTCACTTTGAACCTTGTGCCGGCTCCTATGTACCACGTGGCTGGTGTATGGGTTGACGATGTACAGGTTGTTCCCGAAGACGGTACAGGCGCTAACTTCATGCTCTATACCTTGGAGAATGTTACTGAACCTCACACTGTATTCGTAGATTTCAAACTCGAATTCCATATCTTCAAGACTGTTGAAAACTACAGAGCAGACCTTTATAGCGATCTCGGTGGTGCATTCGTACCTGCAGCTACTGACACTACCATCAATCCTGATCCTTTCACTGTGAACATGGTGGCTGATCCTCATTATCATTTGGCTGGCTTGACCCTCAGCCCGATGGTTCCTGATAACCCAGAAGATGTATTCGCCGATGTTGTGAACAATGGTGACGGTACTTACAGCTATACTATCGACACTTTGGTTGTTGCCAACTACTATGTGAACGCTATCTTCAGAAGAGATACCGTGGCTATCAACTACACCGCTCTGACTGGTAAGGGTTATGCTAATGACAGCCCTGTACTGAACACTGGTGACACTTATACCACTTGGGTTGACTACTCAGTAAACAATGATGTTGACACTACTATCACCTTCGCAGGTGCTGACAACTACCATGTTGCTGATGTTATTGTCAATGGTGTTTCACAAGGTCATATCGACGCTTATACTTTCGAGAATGTTACCGAAACCCAGACCGTTGGTATCAAATATGGTTACAAGATCGATGCTATCGTAAGCAACTACAACACCTACGGTGACATTGCTATGGATGATCCTCAGGGTACTATAGCTCCTACAATTCAGTACATTCCTGAATTTGATCCTATGACTGTTACCGGTACTGTTGCTGAACACTTCCATCTGTATCAGTTGTTAGTGAACGGTGAAAACAGAATCGACGAAGTTGTATTCGATGCTGATCCTCATAGCTACAGCTTCACTATGGATTCTGTTGACAACAACTACACTATCGTTGCTGTGGTTAAGGTTGATACCTTCGCTATCACATACGACGTGATTGCTGGTCAGGGTTATGCTGACGAAAGCGATTTGTTGGTGGCTCCTGCTACATACAGCACTGTTGTAAACTATGGTGACAACTGGATGAGCACTATCACTCCTGATAGAGGCTTTGCTATCGCTAATGTTGACCTCGATGGTGAAAACATGTACACTATCAGCAACAACCAGTTCAACTTTGTTGAAACAGATCATTTGTTCACCATCACCTTTGCAGCTAATACTTACACTGTTAACACCAATGCATACGGTGAAGGTACTGTAAGCGATGACACTACTTTCGTTTACGATCCTGCTAATCCTGTCAACTACGAATTTGTTGCAACTCCTGCTGAAGGTTACTATGTAAGCGCTGTTGTTATCAATAACGTAGAACAAGATTTGACAGACGTAGAAGGTGCATACACCACTACAATCGACGATGTTGCTGACAACTATGTTATCAACGCTCACTTCTCCATCTACACTTACACCATGACCGCTGAAGCAACTGAGGGTGGTACTATCACTCCTGCCGATGCTCAGACCGTAAACTATGGTACTGACATGACATACGAAATCAACGCTAATGAAGGCTGGTACATTGCTTCTACAGTTATCGACGGTGTAACTACTACTTACACTCAGGATGACGCTTTGGTTACTTTGACTGTTCCTTACACCGCTATCAATGCAGATCACAGTGTAAGCGTAACCTTCGCTCAGTTCATGTACACCATCACCGCTACCGCTGGTGAACATGGTACAGTAAATGATGCTACTTCAGTTAATGCTGAGGTTGCTTACGGTACTAACTACACTTTGAACTTCACTCCTGCTGATAACTATCAGGTTGCTGACGTGATTGTTGACGGTCAGAGTGTTGGTGCTGTTGATTCATATCAATTCATCAATATTACAGCTAATCACACTGTTGAAGTAAGCTTCGAAGCTGTTATGTACACTTTGACTGCTACTTCCAACACTGAAGGTTGTACTATCACTCCTGCCACTACTACAGTTCAGGCTGGTAGCAACGTATCTTACACAGTGAGCGCAGCTTCTGGATATCATTTGTTGAACGTAACCGCTAACGGTGAAGAAGTTACTGTAACCAACAACGCATTTACAATCAATAATGTCCAGAGCGATTACACTATCTTTGCTAACTTCGCTCCTAACTATGTAACTGTAACTGTTAATCAGCCTGCTCATGCTACCATCACTCCAGGTACCATGACATACGCTTACGGTGCTACTCCCGCTTACATGATTATTCCTGAAGTTGGTTATGAGGTTGTTAGCGTAACCGCTGGCAACGCTGTTGTTCCTGTTACTTACAACAATGGTATCGGTACCTTCACTTTGGATCCTGTACACGCTGACATCACATTGACAGCTACTACAAGCATCAAGAAGTTCACCATCACTGTAACTCAAGGTGCAAACGGTACTATCGCTCCTGGCACTCAAACCAATGTTGAATATGGTACAAGCAAGACCTTCCAGATTACAGCTAACCAATACTATGTAGTTGCTGACGTTATTGTTGACGGTTCAAGCAGAGGTGCTCTCACTTCATACACCTTCAACAATATAACCGGTAACCATACTATTACCGCTGTATTCGAAGCTAACTGCCAGGCTCCAACCAACTTGACAGCTATGAATATCGATACTACCTCTGCATTAATCAGCTGGGTGGGTACAGCTCCAAGCTACGAAGTACGTTACAAAGCCGCTGATGCTGCAAGTTATACTACTCAGACTGTCACCGCTAATTCATTGCAGTTGACCGGTTTGACTCCTAACACTTTGTATGAATACGGTGTAAGAAGTGTTTGTGGTGCTAACTTGACTTCTGATTGGGTAACCAATGCATTCACAACCAAGGCTCTGCCTCTCGGACCTGTTGATGGTATTGCCAACGCTGAATTGTCAAGCATCAAGGTTTACAGCTACCAGAACAACGTTTATGTTGTGAACGAAGAAGGTATCGCTATTTCTAACATTGACATCTACGACATCTATGGTAAGCAAGTTTATACCGGAAAGGTTCTCAGCAGTCCTGAAGTAATCTCTCTGAGCGTAGCTAATGGCAACTATGTTGTGAGATTGGCTACCGAAAACGGTGTTGGTGTTTACAAAGTGGCTATCGTCAGATAATAATTACATTGTGGAGAAGCACGCCGTGCGTCTCCACAAAATTTTACACGGGGCATTGGAAACAGTGCCCCGTTTTTTATGAACCATAATTTATGCAATAGACCAAATTATGAATTCAAAATCCAAAGTTCAAAATTCAATAAGAATTTAGCTCCATAATAATAATTTGCTAATTTGCTTATTAACTAATTTGCTTATTTAATTAGCACATTGGCACATTAGCACATTGACTAATTATTTTTTGTATTTTTGCAGCCGCAAAAAAAACGTTCTTAGAAAATGCAAAACATTAGAAATATCGCCATTATCGCCCATGTTGACCATGGTAAAACCACCTTGGTTGACCGTATTTTATACCAAGCCCATCTTTTCCGTGCCAACCAGCAGGTGCAGGAATTGGTTCTGGACAATAACGATTTGGAACGTGAAAGAGGTATTACCATCCTTTCCAAAAACGTGTCGGTAAGATATAAGGATTGCAAAATCAATGTGATTGACACCCCTGGGCACAGCGACTTCGGTGGGGAGGTGGAACGTGTGCTGAACATGGCCGACGGAGTGCTCTTGGTTGTCGATGCGTTTGAAGGCCCCATGCCCCAGACCCGTTTTGTGACCCAGAAAGCCATAGAATTGGGCCTTAAACCGATTGTTGTCATCAACAAGGTAGATAAGCCCAACTGCAACCCAGAACTCACTCAGGAGGCCGTTTTTGAGCTTATGTTCAATTTAGGGGCTACCGACGAACAGTTGGATTTCCCCACAGTGTATGGTTCAGCCAAACAGGGTTGGATGGGCCCTGACTGGAAAACCCCGACCAACGATATCTCTTATTTGTTAGATCAGATTATAGAGCATATTCCTGCTCCGAAAGTAGAGGAAGGCTCATTGCAGATGATGATTTCTTCTTTGGACTATTCATCATACGTGGGTCGAATCGCCGTGGGAAGAATCAGAAGAGGCACTTTGGAATGGGGACAGAATGTGTCATTAGTGAAGCGTGACGGTAGCGTGGTGCCCTCTAAAATCAAGGAATTGTATGTGTTTGAAGGGCTGGGCAAAGAAAAAATAAAAACCCCGGTGGAGGCAGGCGAACTGTGTGCCATTTTGGGTTTGGACAATTTCGAGATTGGCGATACCGTAGCTGATGCACTTGAACCGGAAGGACTGCCGCCTATCAAGGTGGATGAGCCGACTATGAGCATGTTGTTCACCATCAATAACTCACCTTTCTTTGGTAAAGAGGGTAAATATGTGACTTCAAGACATTTACGCGACAGACTTTTCCTCGAATTGGAAAAAAATCTGGCTTTGCGTGTGGAAGAAACCGGTTCACCCGATATGCTGAATGTATATGGTCGTGGGGTGCTGCACCTGTCAGTGCTGATTGAGACCATGCGCCGTGAGGGATACGAGTTGCAAGTGGGTCAGCCTCAGGTGATTATCAAGGAGATTGACGGACAGAAATGTGAACCGGTGGAACAGCTGACGGTACTTGTTCCCGAGGATTTTTCCAGCCGTGTCATCGATTTGGTAACCCGCCGCAAGGGCGATTTGCTGAACATAGAAACCGTGAACGACCGTGTGCACTTGGATTTCCAGATTCCTTCACGAGGCATCATAGGCCTGCGTAACCAAGTATTGACGGCAACAGAGGGCGAGGCTATCATGTCGCACCGTTTCATCGAATTTCAGCCATGGAAGGGCGATATCCAAGGCCGCCATGCGGGTGTGCTCATCGCTATGGAAACAGGACAGAGCTATCCGTATGCCATCGACAAATTGCAGGACCGTGGCCGCTTTTTCATCGATCCGAACGACCAGGTATATGCCGGTCAGGTGATTGGCGAGCATATCCGTCCAGATGATTTGGTGGTGAATGTGTGCAAATCGAAGAAACTGTCCAATATGCGAGCCGCAGGTAGTGATGAAAAGATGCATATTGCACCGGCTATCAAGATGTCGTTGGAGGAATACATGGAGTACATTGGCCCAGATGAATATTTGGAGATAACCCCGCGTTCGTTGCGTCTTCGCAAGATAATTTTGGATGAAACGGAGCGCAAGCGCCATAATATCAAGATACAGCAACAGGCGCAATAATAGTGGTTAGGTGTTAGTGATTAGTGATTAGGTGTCAGGGGCAAGAATCATAGCCCGTTAGGGCTTTAATATCAATAGAATCGCAAGAAACAGATACCACCATACCCTCGCAGAGGGTTTAATATCAATAGGTTGATGGTAGAGAAAATCATCGCAAAAAAAAATTTTTGATATAAATTACGCCAATTCAAAAAAAAGTTGTATTTTTGCAGTCCCAAAAAGGTCTCTTGGCCGAGTGGCTAGGCGCTGGTCTGCAAAACCATTTACTCCAGTTCGAGTCTGGAAGAGACCTCAGAAAAAAGGCTGCCGTATGGCAGCCTTTTTTGTTGAAAATCCAAAAATAATATGTACCTTTGTAATTTATATTGTAAATTTATCAAGATATTAATAATCAATAAAATAGAAAAATAAATATGAAACAGTTAATCGAATGTGTTCCCAATTTCAGCGAAGGAAGGAACTTGGATGTTATCAAGCAGATTACCGATGTGATAGAAAAGTCAGAGGGTGTGAAGTTGTTGGATGTGGATCCAGGCTTCACCACCAACCGTACCGTGGTGACTTTTGTCGGCACTCCCGAAGAAGTCATTTCCACCGCCTACAAGGCTATTGCCAAGGCTAAGGAATTGATTGATATGCGTGGTCATCATGGCGATCATCCGCGTTTTGGAGCCACTGACGTATGTCCTTTGGTGCCTGTTTCCAACATTACCATGGAAGAGACTGCCGAATATGCCCGCAAATTAGCCAAAAAAGTGGGTGAAGAACTCAATATTCCGGTTTTCTGTTATGAAAATGCCGCTTTCGAGCCCAAGCGCCGCAATCTGGCCAACTGCCGTAATGGCGAATACGAGGCTTTGAAAGAGCGTATTGCTTCCACCGAGTGGAAACCCGATTTCGGTCCTTGTGAGTTTACCGAAGAGGTGGCCAAGAGCGGTGCTTCAGCCATCGGTGCCCGTGATTTTCTGATTGCTGTGAACTACAACCTGAACACCACTTCCACCCGCCGTGCTAATGCCATTGCTTTCGATGTGCGTGAGAAAGGCCGTCCGAAACGCGAAGGCAACCCCATTACTGGCAAAATCGTGAAAGATGAGAACGGCAATCCCGTGAATATTCCCGGCACGCTGAAAGGCACTAAAGCCATTGGCTGGTTCATCAAGGAATACGGTGTGGCCCAGGTGTCCATGAACATCACCGATACCAATGCGACACCCCTGCATGTAGCTTTTGAGGAGGTGCGCAAAAAAGCCGATGCCCGCGGTATCCGGGTAACAGGTACGGAAATCGTAGGTTTGGTGCCCAAGAAAACCCTGATTGATGCGGGTAAATATTTCTTGGCCAAACAACAGCGCTCTTTGGGTATCGATGAGCCCGAAATCATCAAAATCGCTATCAAATCCATGGGCTTGGATGACCTGAAACCTTTCATTCCGGAAGAAAAAGTAATCGAATATCTGATAGAAAAAGATAATAAGACTGAAAAGTTGGTGGACATGACCTGTACAGGTTTCGCCAACGAGACCGCTTCTGAAAGTCCCGCTCCTGGTGGTGGTTCCATTTCCGCTTACATGGGCAGTTTGGGAGCCGCTTTGGGCACCATGGTGGCCAACTTGTCTTCTCATAAACCCGGTTGGGATGAGCGTTGGGAAGAATTCTCCCAATGGGCAGAAAAAGGCCAGAAACTCAAAGATGAATTACTGTGGTTGGTGGATGAGGATACCCATTCCTTCAATCTGATTATGGATGCTTTCGGTATGCCCAAGAGCAATGAGGCAGAAAAGGCTGCCCGCAAACAGGCTATCCAGAATGCTACCAAATACGCCATCGAAGTGCCGTTCAAGACCATCCAGCGCAGTTTTGATGTGTTCGAGATCTGTGCAGCCATGATTGAAAAAGGCAATCCCAATTCCGTTACCGATGCTGGTGTTGGCGTTTTGTGCGCACGCGCTGCCGTGATGGGTGCCTACCTGAATGTGAAAATCAACGCATCCAGCTTGGAAGACAAGGTCTTTGCTGATGAAATGGTGAGCAAAGCCCACGCATACGTGGTGAAAGCCCAGCAACTGGAAAGCGAGTTGATGAAGAAAGTGGAGGAGGTAATCGGATAGACGTGGAGACGTTAAGACACTCGCTTCACTCGTTCGAGGAAACGTGGAGAAAGATAAATAGAAAGTTGTCTTAACGAATGCACGAAGTGCATGACTTCACGCTTTCACGTATAAACGATTAAATATATCAACAATCCAACAAAAAATAGTATCTTTGCACCTCAAAACAAAAACATGATAAGCAGACGTTATTTGAGAATCAAGGTGATGCAGGCCATCTTCGCTCATCAGATGAATGACCAGGAGAATGTGGCTGAGGGTGAGAAAAAATTAAATTCCGCCATCCAGTCCTGCTATACTTTGTTTATCTATTTTTTCTCGTTATTTTCAGCGGTATATCGTTACAGAGTCAACAAATTGGAGGATTTGAAAAACAAAATCAACCCTACAGAGGCTGATTTGAATCCCAACACCAAGTTTGTGGATAACAAGGTGATATTGCAGATTGATGAGAATGTGAGCTTGAACAAGCTGTACAAGGAGCTGAAAATCAATTGGGGCAATGATGCTGATTTCATTGTACAAGTCAATCACGAGATAGTAAATCTTCCTGAATATCAAAAGTATATGAGCAATCCACAGCGGAGTTATAAGGAAGATAAAGATTTGGTGCTGGCCATAGTGGAAAAGGTTTTTGTGGAGAGTGAGCTTATTCATTGGTTTTTCGAGGAAAAGAATATCCATTGGTTTGATGACTACAACGAGGCCTTGCTGATGCTGTATAAGAATATCCAGCAGTTCAAAGAAACACAAGGAGACCATTGTACCATAAGTTCTTTGTTCAAAGAAACTTCAGCAGGAGAAGAAAGCGACACGGAGTTTTATAAACGTTTATACACCCTGACATTGGCGCATAATCGTGAATATGAGGAAAGGATAGAACAGAAACTGCAGAACTGGGAATTGGAGCGCATGATGGGCTTGGATATCATTCTGCTGAAAATGGCTCTCTGCGAATTCACGGAATTTCCGAGTATCCCTGTCAAAGTGACGATCAATGAATACATTGAGTTAGCAAAGACATACAGTTCGAATAAAAGCAAGCAATTCATTAATGGCATGTTGGATAAGATGGCGGTGGATTTGAAGGAAGAAGGAAAGTTGAATAAAATGGGGAGAGGGCTGGTGTGAGCAATGCACAATTTACAATTCACAATTAATAATTAACAGTTAATAGTTATAGAGTAGGTTTAAATACCCTTTCTTGAAGAATCGACGAAGGAGTGAGAGCAGAGACAAAGCTTGCTTTGGCTATGCCGAGCGAGGAGGAGAAGGAGGCGCAGCCTCCAACAGGTGCCCGAAGGGCGGGGTAGTGATAACAAATTCAGAATTCAAAATTCAAAATGAAAAAAATACCGATTATCATTGGTTTATGTGTGGCAATTGTACTGATGGTGGCCTGTGGTGGAAAGAAAACCACCGAGGGTTTCTCCACATCGGATGTGCATAATCCGATGACGGCAGAGGGACTTTCCAAAAAGGATGCGGAGAAAATGCCTGTGCTGACTTTTGAGACCTTGGAATACGATTTTGGCCGTGTCATCAAAGGAGAGAGATTGAGCTATGCTTTCAAATTCAAAAATACCGGCAAGTCGAACCTTATCATTTCCAGTGCCCGCTCCTCTTGTGGATGTACGACCTCAACACCGCCCCAGGCTCCTATCAGACCTGGCGAATCAGGCGAAATCAGTGTGGTTTTCGATTCCAAAAGCCAACAGGGTGAGGTGAACAAAATGGTGGTGGTGTCGGCCAATACTTATCCTGTGCAAACTACATTACGCTTGAAAGCAACGGTTGTAGAACCTTAAATTAGGGTGTGACTTTAATTCTTTTACTAATATAAACAATTGAAAATGAACAATTTATTATTTTTATTAATGGCTCCGGCACAAGATGGACAGGGAGCTGCAGGTGGTGGCTCTATGACTTTGATTTTTATTCTTTTGCTTATTTTGATTTTTTACCTTTTCATGATCAGACCTCAGCAGAAAAAGCAAAAACAAATCGAAGAATACAGAAGCAAATTGGCCAAGGGCGACAGAATCGTCACCATTGGGGGTCTTCATGGCAAGATTACCGATGTTCAGGAAAAAGTGTTTGTCATCGAAATTGCTGACGGTGTGAAAATTACCATCGAAAAAGCCGCTGTAGCCATCGACGAAAACGCTGCTAAGAACCCAGAAAAATAAACTCAGATGTACGTGGAAAATCAGCAAGAGCAAAAAAATAAGATAAAATTACCACCCTTGGCTTTCCTGGTGTGTCTTCTCCTGTCTGCTATCGCTTGGTTTTTTATCAACTTTTCCAGAGACCAGGAGCATACTTTGGAGTACAAGGTGGTATGTTCCTCGCTTCCGGAAGGGAAAAAGACATGTACGCTGTCTGATACCACGTTTTTGCTGACTTTTACCACAAGAGGTTTGAACTATCTTACACCAAGATTCGCCGAGGAGAACAGAATTGTCGATATCAAAGTGAGCGAATTGATCAAAAACAAGTCGAAACGCAGCGCATATACCTTCTCTGGCAAAGAAATGTGTGATTTTTTACGTGAACAAGGCTACCCCGAACTGAAATCCGTTGACAAACCCGAAGTCGTCACCCTTTATATACGATAAAAAGGATGAGAAAGGTAGCAATCACTGGTGGCATAGGCACAGGTAAGACTTTTATTTCCCAGATTTTTGTAAAGATGGGAATACCAGTGTTTTATGCTGACGAGGAGGCAAAAAAATGTTATGAGAGTCCGGATATCATAGAAGCTATCCATTCTTTATTTGGAGATCAAGTGTTTACCAACAACAGACTGGATTTCAAGAAGATGGCCGAGTATGTTTTCCAGGATTCGGGCAAAAGAAAGCTCATCAACCAGCTGATACACCCTAAAGTGATGGAAAGATTCGAGGCATGGGCTGCGGAACAGCAGGCTCCTTCGGTCATGATGGAAACGGCCATTTTGTTCGAGAATGGTTTGGACAAGTTCTTCGATATGGTGATAGTGGTGGATGCACCGATGGATGTCAGAATAGAGCGCATAAAGAAAAGAAATCCGAACCTTACCGAAGCCGAAATCATGAACCGTATTCAAGCCCAAATGCCACAGGAGGAAAAATGCCGTCGGGCAGATATGGTGATAGATAATAGGGGTTAGTGGTCAGTGGTCAGGTGGGAGGTTGTAGTATGCGGTGGAACCGAAATCGCCGCATAGCCCGAAGGGCGGGATAGTGACAAAAAAATTCAGAATTCAAAATTCAAAGGATGAAAAAATTTTTAATAGGCATTTTTGTGTTCGCATTTGTCTGGGCACAGGGACAAAATTGGTACAGTACAGACGATTTAACCGAGGGTATGGAGTGTACCAGCGTGACCGTAGGCAAAAAGGCCTCGGCTGACGGTTCGGTGATGACTTCGCACACCGATGATAGCGGACGTTCACGTACCAATATCACAGTGGAAAAGGCCGCAGACCATCCCGCTGGTGCTACCGAAACCTTGTACAAGCGTGTATGGGCCAAGGATGAGCCTGGCAAGATGCATCGCTATGCCAATATCCCTGTGGGTGAGATTCCGCAGGTGGCTCATACCTACCAATTCCTGAACACGGCATATCCTTGTGTCAATGAGAAACAGCTGGCCATTGGTGAATCAACTTTCGGCGGACGCGGTGAGCTGAAATCCGACAGTGGCATGATTGATTGCCAGCGCCTTTGTCAGTTGATGCTGGAACGCTGCACTACAGCGCGCGATGCCATCAAAACCGCTGGTGAGTTGCTAAAGAAATATGGATGGATTGATGCGGGCGAATGCTTGACTATTGCCGACAAAAACGAAGTATGGCATTTGGAGATTGTAGGTCCTGGCAAGGGCAAGTTGGGAGCGGTTTGGGCTGCCCAACGCGTGCCCGACGACCATATAGCCGTTAACGCCAATGCTTCCACTATTCGTGAAATAGACTTGAAAAACAAGGACTATTTCATGGCATCTGACAATGTATATGCGGTGGCAGAGGAAAATGGCTGGTGGAGCAAAAAAAGCGGCGAACCGTTCAGATTCGCCTACGCCTACGCTCCTGATTCCCGTATGATGCTGGCCTGCCGTCGCCGCGAGTGGCGTGTATTCGACCTGTTGGCACCCTCGTTGAAACTGGATCCCAATGCCGAGAACTATCCTTTCTCGGTAAAACCGGACTCTTTGGTGACCTTAGAGAATATGGTTCGTGTTTTCCAGGATTATTATGAAGGAACAGAGTATGATATGCGGAAAAATATCACGGTAACCGATAAGGAAGGCAAAACTGTGATTTCCCCCTTGGCCAATCCTTTTATGAAATCTGATGAGCTGAAACTGCACAAAGTAAACGGCGGTTGGCATGATCATGGCGAGCGTAATATCGCGGTGTGGTTTACGGTTTATGCCACCATTATCCAGTGCCGTAGCGACATGCCCGACGAGGTGGGTGCATTGTGCTGGTTTGCCCTCGATAATGTGGCTTCTTCGGTGTATGTGCCCATTTATGCCAATGTCACCGATCTGCCTTCAGAATACAAAACCTGTGGTCGCGAGACGGGCTTCAGCCGCAAAGCCGCATGGTGGGCTTTCAACCGCCTGGGCACCTTGGCTTCGCAACGCTGGGGCGATATGCGACAGGTCATTGATAGAACATGGAAACCGCTCCAGAAGGAGTTTTTCGATAATCAGAAAAATATAGAAGACAAAGCACTGCTCTTGCTAAAAAACGGCCGTCGTGACGAAGCTTTGAAAATGTTGACCGATTATACGGATCGCTGCGGCCATAATGCTATTGAAACCGCTTGGGACACTGGTGACTACATTTGGACAGTGTTTGACGGAGCGTGGTAATCAGGGGTTAGGTTACAGGGAATAGTGGTTAGGAGATAGTGGATAGATGAGGTGGAACCGCAGCAGTCGCATAGCCCGAAGGGCGAGGTAGTGACGTAAATATAATTCATAATTCAATGACAGAAGAAGCATACATTCATGAAACCGCAGTGGTGGATGCACCGTGCAAGATAGGCAAGGGCACGAAGATTTGGCATTTCTGCCACCTGATGACGAATTGTGTGATAGGGGAGGAGTGCATTTTGGGACAGAATGTGTTTGTGGCTTCCGGGGTGACCATTGGCAATAGGGTGAAGATTCAGAATAATGTGTCTATCTACAAGGGGGTTACTTGCGAGGATGAGGTTTTCATCGGGCCATCGGCGGTATTTACCAATGTGGTGAATCCCAGAAGCGCGGTGGAGCGGAAAAACGAGTTTGCCCCAACGCTTATCGGCAAAGGCGCCACTATTGGAGCCAATGCCACTATTGTCTGCGGTCATAAGATTGGCCGCTATGCCTTTGTGGGTGCCGGTACTGTTGTTACTCGCAATGTGCTCGATTATGAGCTGGTGGTCGGAAATCCTGCCCAACATGCTGGCTGGATGAGCGAAAACGGCCAGAAGTTGCAGTTTGATGCCGAAGGTTTCGCCCTTTGTTCCGCCACAGGTGAAAAATATCAATTAGTTGATAATAAAGTAGTTAAATTATAAATGAAAACCCCGGCACTTCCAAAAATCCATGCAGTGTATGATTTCTTTCTGAAAGAAGGATTTCAGCATACGGTGCAAGAAATTGCCTTGGCAGTCAAGGTCACCCCTAAAACCTTGTTTAACCGCTATAACACCAAGGACAATATGGTATTGGAAGCCCGCAAATATTGGCATCAACAGATTCGTGAAAGGCTGTTTGAGAAAATTGAATATTGCAATAATGTGGTGGAGAAACTGGTCATACTCATTTGTGAATGTCATTATTGTTTGCAGCAAGAATCCAATTATTTTATGAAAGAGCTTGAGGATGCATTCACGTGTGAGGAAAATGCTTTTTGTACAAGCCTGAAAAAACTCCTGAAAGAGGGATTGGACCAAAACCTGCTGAATTCCGCTGTTAATCCGCAAGAATATGCAAAATTCTTCATGCATAATGTGTACTCTTATTTACCTCAACATTTGAATGCTGACACCTTTTTTAATCTGTTGTCACCGGTTATGCTTCCTGAAGCACAAGAGATTTATAATCAAATAGATATAAATAAAATTATTCATCAATAATTTATACTGCAATGAAAAAACTGTTTCTGTCTCTTATTCTTTTCTTTTCTGTTTTTTCTCTTTTCGCCCAAATCAATTATATCGATTTGGAAGGCATTTTCAAAGGGAAATACAGCTATGACAACATCAAAAATTTGTGCTGGCGACCGGAAACCAATCAATATGCGCAGATTGAAGACAATGCGTTGCTGTTGACCGACGCCAAGACAGGCAAAGAACAGACATTGCTTGCTAAATATCAGTTGGCCAAGCTGTTGGATGAGGATTTGTCCCGTTTTCCCTCATTCAGTTGGATAGGAAAGGACAAACTCTATTTTCCAGCCTATGGCAAGGTGTTGGATTTGACAACCAATACAGTTAGTAAAATTGATATGGAGGATGTTTTCGATTATCAGTTGGAAAACTTCCTTTTCGTGGCGAAAAAAGATGGCTATGTGTATGTTCAAAGTATTTTGAATGATTATAAGCCGATTTTGCTTTGTCCTGACACAGGCAAGAATATTGTGTTTGGCGAGAGTGTGCACCGCAGCGAATGGGGCATTAACGAGGGACAGTATTTTTCGCCGAAGGGCAATTATATCTGCTTCTATCGTATGGATGAGAGCATGGTGGAAGATTATCCTTTGGTGAATACCTCTACTCCAATAGCCACGGTAGAAACGATGAAATACCCCATGGCAGGGCGCACCAGCCATGACGTGAAAGCCGGTATTTTCGATGTGAAAGCATCAGTGGCCAAAGGAAATGCTGTTTATCATTACATCAAAACTGACAAAGCTGATGGCGAATTTCTGACCAATATCACCTTCTCTCCCGATGAGAAATATCTGTATATCACACATTTGAACCGTGCGCAGAATCATGCGAAACTAATAGAGTATGATTTGCTTACAGGTAATAAAAAGCGTGTGCTGATAGAAGAGAAAGACGAGCGTTATGTAGAGCCTCAGACTCGCCCTGTTTTCTTGAAAAACAACCGTTTTTTGTGGCAGACCCGCCGAGATGGTTGGAATCATATTTACTTATATGATTTGAATGCGGGTACCAACACCCTGCTTACCCAAGGCAATTGGGAGGTAAGCGAATTGATAGGTCTGGATCCGAAAGAGGAGAATATTTATTTCCTCGCATCTTTGGATAAGCCTGTGGATCAGTATGTTTGCAAGGTGAATATCAAGAGTAAAAAGGTGGAAAACCTCACTCCCGAATCGGGAACCCATACCCCGCGTTTCTCTTCGGACATGAGTTATTTTATCGATTATTTCACCAATTTGGAAACCCCGCGTAATATTTATCTGAAGAGCAATAATGGCAAGATTTCCAAACTGTTGAAAGCCTCGAAAGACCCCTTTGCCGATTGCACCATGGGCAAGGCCTCTATTTTCAGCATCAAGAACAAAGCCGGCGATGACCTGTATTGCCGCATGATTCTGCCACCCAATATGGACAGAACAAAAAAATATCCATGTCTGATTTATGTCTATGGAGGTCCTCATTCCCAATTGGTTACGAATACATTTATGTCGGGCGGAACCTTTTTGTACTATATGGCACAGCAGGGCTATGTTATTTTCACGCTGGATAACCGCGGCACAGCCAACCGTGGCGCCGAATTTGAGAAATGCATCCATCGCCATTTGGGTGATTTGGAGGTGGAAGACCAGATGTGTGGTGTGGAATACCTGAAATCGTTGCCTTATATTGATGCCAAACGTATTGGCTTGGACGGCTGGAGTTATGGCGGTTTCATGACTTTGTCGCTGGTAACCCGCCATCCCGAGACATTCAAGGCGGCTTCTTGCGGAGGTCCTGTGGTGGATTGGAAATGGTATGAGGTGATGTATGGCGAACGCTATATGGACACCCCTGAGGAAAATCCCGATGGTTATGCCAATGCCAGCTTGCTCAACAAAATCAAGAATGTGAAATGCGATTTGTTGGTGATGCACGGCTGCCAGGATCATACTGTCGTTTGGCAGCAGTCTTTGGAGTTGATGAAAGAAGCTGTCAAAGCTGGTGTTGAGGTGGATTATTTTCCCTACACCATCCACGACCATAATGTGACGGGCATCGAAAGAGTACATTTGTGGAACAAGATTGCCAAATTCCACGAGGAACACCTGAAGTAATGTGCTAATGAGACAATGAGCTAATGTGCCAATTGAATTAGCAAATTAGTTAATTAGCAAATGTAATTTAAATTCCCCTTCTTTTAGAAGGGGTGCCCGTAGGGCGGGGTAGTGGCGTAAATATCACGTCGAAGACGTAAACACATTTGCTAATATTAGCAAATGTGTTTATTTCTTCTTTTTAGTGAGCAGCGTTTTGATATCGTTGAGCTTCATGAGGGCTTCGACGGGAGTGAGGCTGTTGATGTCGAGGTCGATAATCTGGTCTTTGATGTCCAGCAAAAGAGGGTCATCAAGGGCGATAAAGCTTAGCTGGTAGCCAGGTTCTTTCTTTTCCACCTTGATGGTTTCGTTGCCGCTACGGCTGGCCTCTAATTGTTTCAGCACTTCTTCGGCACGTTTCAGCACCGACTGGGGCATACCGGCCATGCGGGCCACATGAATACCGAAACTATGCTCACTGCCACCTTTTTCTAACTTTCTGAGGAACAATATTTTATTGTTAATTTCCTTGACGGAAACATGGAAATTCTTGATGCGGGGGAACTGCTCGGCCATGTCGTTGAGCTCGTGATAGTGGGTAGCAAAGAGCACCTTGGCACGATGGCGCGGGTTTTCGTGCAGAAATTCGGCGATGGACCAGGCAATAGATACACCGTCGTAAGTGCTGGTGCCACGGCCAATTTCATCCAGCAGTATCAGACTACGGTTGGACACATTGTTCAGAATGCTGGCGGTCTCGTTCATTTCCACCATAAAAGTGGATTCGCCAGTGGAAATGTTATCGGAGGCACCCACCCTGGTGAAAACTTTATCCACAATGCCGATTTCCGCCTTTTCCGCGGGGACAAAGCAACCCATCTGGGCCATCAGCACAATCAAGGCCGTTTGACGCAGCAGCGCCGATTTTCCGGACATGTTCGGACCGGTAATGATAATGATTTGCTGATGCTCATTGTCTAAATACACATCGTTGGCAATGTATTTCTCGCCTGGGGGCAGTTGTTTTTCGATGACAGGATGGCGGCCATTTTTTATGTTGATGGCCGTGGATTCATTAACTATCGGGCGGGTGTAGTTGTTTTCCACCGACACAGCGGCAAAGCACAGCAAAACATCCAAGCGGGCGGTCAGACGGGCATCCAACTGTATCATGGGAATATAATCCATCAGTCCCAAAACAAAATCATTGAACAGGCGTGTTTCAATTTCAAGAATTTTGTCTTCCGCCCCTAAAATTTTGTCCTCCAGTTCTTTAAGTTCCGGAGTGATATATCTTTCCCCATTGGTCAGGGTCTGTTTACGAATCCATTCTTCCGGTACTTTTGACTTATGGGCATTGGTCACCTCCAAATAATAGCCAAAGACATTGTTGAAGCCTATTTTCAAGGAGGGGATGCCTGTTCTTTCCGATTCACGCCGTTGAATGTCGGCCAGAATCTGTTTGCTGTTGGTAGCCAATGAAGAGAGAGTGTCCAATTCAGCATCCACACCTTTGGCAAAGACTCTTCCCTTGTTAACGGCAACTGGCGGGTCTTCGACAATTTCTTTCTCGATGCGTTCGCACACACTGAGGCAGGGGTTCAGCTGCTCACCGATTTTTTTCAGCGAGGCCAAATCGGTTTGGCTGCAGTAGTTCTTGACTTTCTCTATGGCCCGTAAGGAGCGTGCCAATTGCACCACTTCACGGGGAGAAATTTTGCTGGTGGCGATTTTGGAAACTAAGCGTTCCACATCTCCCATCTCGCGCAAACAGTGCTTGATGTTTTCGCCAAGTTCTTCATTATCAATAAAATACTTAACAACTGAAAGGCGTTCTTCAATCATTACTTTCTCCTTGAGCGGCAGCACCATCCATTTTTTCAGCATACGCGCCCCCATAGGAGTGAGGGTTTTGTCGATAATCTGCAGCAAGGTCACCGCGTTGTCGTTGGGGGAGTGTATCAGCTCTAAATTACGTACCGTAAAACGGTCTAACCACACATACAGCTCTTCTTCAATCCGGTTTAATTTATTGATATGCTGAATTTTGTGGTTTTGAGTTTCGTACAGGTAATGCAAGGCGGCTCCAGCGGCGATAATGCCGTATTCCAGTGTGTCAACGCCAAAGCCCTTCAGCGAAGTGGTTTGGAAATGCTTGGTCAGCAAATCCATGGCGTAATCGGTGGTAAACACCCAATCGTCGAAACCTGTCAGCAGGACTTTGTCGCCAAACTTTTCTTTAAAGGCTGTGGTTCTGTTTTTCTGGATGACAATCTCAGAAGGTTTGAAATTCTGCAGGAGTTTGTCGATATAACTTTCGTTTCCTTCGGCCAAATAAAACTCACCGGTGGAAATATCCACGAAAGAAATTCCTATTTTATTGTCGGTAAGATGGATACCTGCCAAAAAATTGTTTTCTTTTTGCTCCAGCACCTTGTCGTTGGTGGAGACACCGGGAGTGACCAATTCGGTGATACCGCGTTTGACGATGGTTTTGGCAAGTTTAGGGTCTTCCAATTGTTCGCATATAGCCACGCGCAAGCCAGCGCGCACCAGTTTGGGCAGGTAGGTGTCGATGGCATGATGGGGAAAGCCAGCCATATCTATGGCGGGCGATGCCCCGTTAGACTTCTTGGTCAACACAATGCCGAGAATCTGCGATGCCCTCAGTGCGTCATCGCCGTAAGCCTCATAGAAGTCACCCACACGCATCAGGAGCAGGGCATCGGGATGCTGCGCCTTGAATTGGTTATATTGCTTGATTAGAGGGGTTTCCGCCGTCTTTGCCATGTCCAACAATTTTTGGGCAAAAATACAAAAAATGTGCTAATGTGCCAATGTGCCAATGTGCCAAAGAAAAATTTTTGTGAGACGGGCTAATTACAGAATGGTTATAGTTTTTAAATAGCAAATGTGCAGATTGGTCAGTTGAATCTATCGTTTAATGTGTGAATTGAATAGCAAATACGTTAATTCAAGAAATTTGTGTAAATTTGCCGTATGAAAAACGTGGAAAAACGATTCTATATATTCCTGCTGATATGGCTGTGTGTGGATTTTGTCCAGGCCATCTTCACCAATATCCATGCGGACGAGGCGTACTATGCCTTGTATGGGCAGTTTTTGGCTTGGGGCTATTATGACCATCCGCCTATGGTGGCCTTGCTGACCTATCTCAGTCATTTCTTTGATATAGGCAATTTGTCCGTACGTTTCTGCACGGTGTTGCTTCATGCCGTCACCTTGCTGTTAGTATGGAAAACCATCCATGATGAAAAGGCTTCCATACGGGATGTCAACGAGTTTTTCCTCTTGGCCTCTTCGCTGTTCATGTTCGTGCTGTATGGTTTTGTCACAACTCCCGATGCACCTTTGCTGTTTTTTGTGGCTTTGTTTTTCTTCCTGTATAAGAGATATTTATCGAATCCGTCTCTACCGTTGGCCTTGTTGATAGGTGTCTGCATGGCGGGTATGATGTATAGCAAATACATGGCTGTGCTGGTGATAGCTTTTGTGCTGTTGTCGAATTTGAAATTATTGAAAGACTGGCGTTTATGGCTTGCTGTTGTTTTTGCGTTGGTACTTTTTGTTCCACATATTTTTTGGCAGTTCAACAATGATTTTCCAAGCCTGAAATATCATTTACTTCTCCGGAAAGACACGTTTTCGTGGGCTTATCCCTTGGAATACCTGCCGAATCAACTGTTGGTTTTCAATCCAGTTTGTTTTGGCTTGGCCCTGTATTTTTGTTGGAAGAGCATACGCAATGCATTTAAGGGTAGAGACGCACGGCAGTCCATCTCAACAATACCCACAAAGGCGTGTGTGTCTGCAAGATTTACATGTGCGTGTGTTTTTACCTGTATCGGTTTTGTCTTTTTTTTCTGGCTGATGACCATCAATGGTCATGCCGAACCGCATTGGACGATAGCCATTTCTATCCCTATGTTGTATCTCTTGTATTATCAAACTCGTGAGGAAAAATGGCGTAAACGACTGATGTACTTTGTTTTACCTTTTTCTGTATTGGTGCTGCTGGTCAGAGTGGCGCTTTGTACGCCTTTTGTGCCTGAAGTTACAGGTTTCGGCGATAGGAAGCAACAAATGAAAGATATTCATGAGCTTTGTGGGCATACGCCAGTGGTCTTTTATGGTTCGTTCCAAAATCCGTCATTATATCGTTATTTCACGCATGAAAATGCGGTGGCACTCAGTTCTTTGTATAATCGCCCCACACAGTATGATATTTTGCAGCTTGACAAAGAATGGCAGGGAAAGGAAGTTTTTGTTGTTTCCTCCAATGATTTTCTGAATTGCCAAAAAATGGAGAATTATGAATTGTATTACAACAAGATACATCATTTTCAAGGAACCAATAGAATAGAAGTTGAAATAGCAAAACAGGCAATAGAAAGGGATTCCGTAGTTTTGGATGTCATTTTCCGAAACAATTATGCCGAACCTTTTGTTTTTGCGCATCCGGAGTGTCCGGTGCTGGTGTTTGCGGCCCATGTCCAGGAAGAGGGTTATATGTTTGAACGTTGTGACAATATAGGCATACAGAAAATTCCGGCCAACGGCAGCGCTTCCGCCTGTTTGCGTTTTCCCTGGCATCCCGGCATGCCCATAGCCATTTGTTTGTCCAACCATTTGAATTTGTCGGTGAACAGTGGCGTTGTTGAGGTCAAGTAATATTGTTTAGTAACTTTCCTTTTTTTTTCAGATGCACGCATCGCGTACCTACAAAAAATTCATACGTCAGTGTGTAATTCGAGGATTTTATGTAACTTTGCCAAAAATTATGAAAGAATGAAAAAAAGTGTATTCTTTTTGTTGATAATGTCACTATTTGTGACGAATAATGCTTTTTCTTCAGGTTTTAATGAAGAAATCAATATTGACCAATTGGAGCAACTGGCAAAAAAGGAGAAGGTGAAAAAAGAGAAACAGCCGAAAGACAGCATCCGGAGAGGCTGGACTTTTGGTGTTCTGCCAAGTATAGCGTACGATGCCGATAAGGGTTTTCAGGGTGGTTTATTGGGCCAAGTTTTCTTTTTTGGTGATGGCAGCACATATCCCGAGTACCTTCACGCTTTCAGTGCTGAGGTGTCCTATACCACCAAGCATTGCGGCATTTTCCGTTTTAATTATGACTCTAAACATCTGATTCCCAACCACCGCTTGACGGTTGACATCTCTTATTTGCCGGATGCCATTTGTGATTTTTATGGTTTCAACGGTTATCAGACCGTGTTGAACAGGGAGTGGATAAACAAGAAAAAATTTCCGGACAGTTATGTGAGCAGGGCTTTTTACCGCAGCAGAAGGGATATTTTGCGTATTGCCGCCGATTTTTCCGGCAATATATCAGGAAACTGGTACTGGAATGCCGGTTTGGGTGTTTATTGGTTCAATATCGGCAGCGTTAATTTAGCCATGATTAATAAAGGGAAAAAAGAGGAAAACAAGTTGCCGGAAGGAGTGGAAGGCATGTACGAAAAGTACATCAGATGGGGCATTTTGGATGCCAATGAGGCCAAGGGTGGCTGGCATCCCTACCTCCGGGCTGGCGTCACTTACGACACCCGCGACCGCCAGCAGAACCCCAACAGGGGAATTTATGCCGACGCTTTTCTTACCTATACCGCCGCTTTTGGAGCATTGAAAGCTTATAATAATCTGAAATTCAATTTTGATTTCAGACATTATGTTCCTGTGTATAAGGATCGTGTGCTTTTCGCCTATCGTCTTTCCTTGCAGCTGACAACAGCTGGAAAAAGTCCTTTCTACCAGAACAATATCTGGAACACCCTGTTCATCCAGCGTGTGACTTACGAGGTGATGGGTGGCGGTAATACCACCCGCGGCATAGCCCGTCATCGGGGCACAACCAATGGCTTTGCCTTCGCCAATGTGGAATTCCGTTTCAAGTTGTGCAAATTTGCCATCAAGAAAGAGCAGTTTTATATCGGTTTGAATCCATTCTTCGATGGTGCCATCCTATTGCAACCCTACAAATTGAACGAAGAGGAGATAATCAGGAATATAGAAATGAATGACCCCAACTTTAACATAGCGGATTTGGATCAATACCTGATTTTTGACAAACCCCAGATTTACCGCCCGCATTTGTCGGCTGGTTTGGGACTGAAGATTGCCATGAACGACAATTTTGTGCTGTCGGTGGACTGGGCTGTTCCTTTCGACAAGAGGGACAACTCCAATCAGTTCTCAAACTTTTATGTGAAAATGAATTACATGTTCTAATTCGCTGAAAAAGACATTCCATGGACGAAGAAAATAATGTTCTGCTCAAGAGGTACGACCGCTTTTTGGCGGACTCTATGCACACCTTGAAAAATTTGATTTCGCCTATCAGTGCATACGTGGAAATGTTGCAGTCGGGTCTTGTCGGGGAACAAAAAGCGGGTGAGATTAACGAGAAAATAGGGTTGTGCGCCAACACTGCGACACAGCTTTGCACGAGTTTGATGAATATTTTCCGTGTCAGGGGCGAATTGATTGATTTTCGGGCAGAAAAGGTCAATCCTTATCAAATTTTGCAGGAATATATTTTCATGATGGAAAGTAATCTGCAACTCAAGCATATTAAAGTGAAAAATCTGCTTGACCCATCGGTTTTTCTCTGGTGTAATGCCAATATGTTATCTTCAGTTTTCACGAATTTGATAACCAATGCCGTCAAATTCTCGCACGAGAACGGCACAATTACGGTGTTTGGAGAGCAGGTGGAACAACAGCGTTTCGTTATCCGTGTGAAAGACGAGGGTGTGGGTATTGATGAAGCGAAAATTGAGGAAAAATTACGTAACAAAACGGATTATTTCACCAAAGGGACCATGAATGAGTCGGGAACAGGACTGGGTTTGTTGCTGGTGCAGGCTATTCTGGAGAAAAATGACGGCAGCTTGAGAGCTTATAACAATAAAGACAAAGGAGCCACGTTTGAATTCACGTTACCTTTGTATAAAGAAAAATAGCGATATGAAATTGTTGGTTGTATTGCCCCGTTTCCCTTATCCCCTCGAAAAAGGAGACAAGTTGCGTGCTTACCACCAGCTTCGGGTTTTGTCGCAACAACATGAAATATACTTGTTCGCATTGAGCGACAAGGAAGTTCCGGCTGCGTCTATGGAGGCGTTGAAGCCGTTTTGCAAAGATATCAGGGTGGGAAAACTCAACATCTTCACAAAACTGTGGAACAGTATGCTGGCTTTATTCAAGGGTTGGCCGATACAATGCGGGTATTTTTTCAGAAAAAAGGCAAAGAAAGACCTGTGGCGCTTTGCTGATGAGCTTAACCCTGATGTCGTTTATGTCCAAATGGTGAGGACTGTTCCATACGTTCAGGATTTGAAAGGAGAGAAAACAATTGATTATCAAGATGTTTTGTCTCAAGGTATGTTGCGGAGAGCTCAACGGGCACCATTTTGGCAAAAGCCTTTTTTTACGTTTGAGTCCCGACGTCTGCAACGCTATGAGGCGGAGGTTTTTCCTTTTTTTCAACATCATACTATTATCACTGAAGTGGATCGGGATTTGATGCCGGTAAAAGAGAAGGACAAGATACAGGTGGTGGGCAATGGTGTTGATTTCGAACTTTTCAAGTATGCAGGTCAAGCCAAAAAGTATGACTTGATTTTTGTCGGCAATATGGCATACGCACCTAATGTGGATGCAGCGGAATATATTGTGCGACAGATACTTCCGAGGTTGTTGCCCCAGTTTCCACATCTACGGTTAGTCTTGTGCGGAGCCAATCCCACTAAACGGGTACAAGTATTGCGGGGACCGCATGTGGAGGTGACTGGCTGGGTTGAATCGATGGCGGAATATTACGCTCAATCACGGGTTTTTATTGCCCCGATGCGTCTGGGTACGGGTTTGCAGAACAAGCTGCTGGAGGCTATGGCCACAGAGTTGCCGTGTGTCACCTCTCCCTTGGCGGCAAAACCGTTAAAAAATGCTGAATATCATAAAGATATATTGGTATGTGAGACTCCTGATGAGTATGCCGCGGCCATTTCCCGACTTCTCACCGACCAGGAGTTTTATGATGTTCTTTCACAAAATGCTTACCGTTTTGTGAAAGAACAATACAGTTGGGAATCCATGCTGCCGCTTATTTGATGTTTTTTTGTTTTTTCTTTTCAAGTCGAAATTTTAATTTCAATAAAAAGAAGTGAATGTATGAATTTCGAAACTTGTTTCAGAAAATCATACATTTGCTTCTTTACTTGAAAAGTGTTTTTAATGTTTTTGTAAAAAATAAAGAGGAGAATTAAAGAAATTCCTGTATTTTTGCAAGATAAAACATCTTCGAAGATACCGAAAATAATGACCACTGCACGAGAAACCTTCAACGACCGCCCAGTATATAGCCTGTCGGAAATCACCGGCAGCATCAAATCTGTCATTAACAAAACCTATACCCGTGCATATTATGTCAAGGCCGAAATGATCAGGCTGAACAAGTATCCCCACTCGGGTCATTGTTATCCTGAACTTGTTGAAAAAGAAGGAGATAAGATAGTTACCCAAATGCGGGCGGTAATATGGAAAACGCAGGTGGACGCCATTAACGAGAAATTCCGGAAAATAACCGGAGAAGAACTCAAAGACAATATCAGTATTTTATGTTTAGCTACCATTGAATTCAGTCCACAATACGGCTTGGCCCTTTATATTCAGGATGTTGAGCCAAGTTATACCCTGGGCGAACTGATGAGGAACAAGCTGGCTGTCATTGCCCGACTGAAAAAGGAGGGTGTTTTTGAAGCCAACAAGAGCCTGCAATTACCACTACTGCCCAAGCGCATTGCGGTTATTTCGGTGGAGACCAGCAAGGGATATAGCGATTTTATGGTTACTCTGCAGGAGAATAACTGGAATTATTGTTTTGAGTGCGAACTGTTTCCTTCCATCTTGCAAGGAGACAAGGCTATCAGCACCATTACTGCGCAGTTAGAGGTTATAGCTAAAAGACAGCAGGATTTCGACTGTGTGGTCATCATCCGCGGTGGTGGAGGTGATGTGGGACTTAGCTGCTACGACGACTATGGTTTGGCACACAAAGTGGCCACTTTCCCTCTTCCGGTGATTTCGGGCATAGGCCATTCCACCAACGAAAGTGTTACTGACATGGTGTCGTACGCCAACAAAATAACCCCTACCGAGGTGGCCTATTTCCTAATCCAGCAATTTCATAATTTTGCTATCCAGGTAGAGGAAGCCCAAGACAAGTTGGTAAGATATGTGGAAGGAGTTTTTGTGCAAGAAAATCATAAGATTGAACAAATAGAGCATACTTATCGTTTGGTGGCCACCAAATTACTCACTAAGGAAAAAAGCCGTCTTGAGCAAATAGAGCATGGCTACAAATTGATGTCCACTCATGTGCTCACCCAAGAAAAAAATAGCTTGGAGAACCTGTGTAAAATGATGCAATTATCCATAAATCAATTGATTATAATAAAGAACAAAGAATTGGATAGTTTGGAAGAGAAAATAAAATTGCTACATCCTGAACAGGTACTGAAGCGAGGTTATAGTATTACCCGACTAAATGGTAAGGCATTGACCGATGCTTCTGTTGTACAAGCTGGTGATACATTAACTACCATTTTGTATCATGGGGAAATAAAATCGAGAATAGAATAAGTTTGTTGTCAATATTTATAAGTGGCGAAAGATGTTAGCCTTCATAAAATGACTGAAAAAATAAAAATTATGCCTAAAATACTGATTGTTGACCGTGTCTTGCCCATGCTATCGGAGCAGTTGGCTGTCCATGGTTTTGAATGTGTGACCAACAGGGAACTGACTCATGACGATTTTGTGGCTTTGTCTGATGAATACGTTGGACTGATTATCCGTAACCGCTTCACGATGGATGAAAAAGCCATTGATTCCAAGCCGCATTTGCGCTTTGTGGTACGCATTGGTTCAGGTATGGAAAATATTGATACTCAGTATGCTGAAAGCAAAGGTGTGGAATGTATCAGCACCCCGGAGGGCAATGCCAATGCGGTGGCGGAGCTGTGCCTGACCTTCCTCTTGACAGCCTTGCGGCATGTAGCCAATGCCGACCGGGAAGTGCGGCAGGGAGCATGGTTGCGCGAAAAAAACAAAGGTACCGAGTTAGCCTCACAAACCGTGGGCATTATCGGTTATGGCCATACGGGACCAGCCTTTGCCAAGTTGCTTAAAGCCTTGGGTTGCAGGGTTTTGTGCTATGATCGTTACCGCCACAATTATGGGGATGAAAATGCGGAAGAGGTAAGTTTGGAGGAGCTTTTCAAGCAGTGTAATGTCATCTCCTTACATGTTAATTATCTTCCTGAAAATCATTATTTTATCAACAAGAAACTCATCGACCAGATTAAACATCCCTTTATTTTTATCAACACCTCAAGGGGTTGGGCGGTGAACACGCAGGATGTGCTGACTGCTATCAAAGAAGGCAAGATTCAATATGCCTGTTTTGATGTTTTGGAATATGAGTCGTCGCGTCTCCAGATACCTCCGAAGGAAGAATGGGATATGACGTTGCGAGAATTGGCGGAAACCGATTGCGTGCTTCTCACCCCCCACGTGGGCGGCCAGACTTACGAGTCCGAGCGGAGACATGCGGAAATTGCTGTAGAAAAAATACTCCGTTTTAAGAATTGACAATTGACAGTTGACAATTGACAATTTATTTTTCTTTTAGGGTTTTAATTATAGCTGTCAACAATTTTATAAGTTCCACATAGTCTGTATTGATAGAATCATACATTTTTTTATCAAGGTAATCTGTAGCATACAGAAGTTCAAGCCAATATTCTGTCTCATCGGCTTCTTTCAATGCTATATTAAGCTTATTAAGGAAATCCATTCTTGACTGAGCATTCTTACTTTCGCGAGTATTTGCTCCAATACTCGTACCACAACGAAGAAGCTGCTTTGACATGACAAACTCTTTCTGCTCTTCCGTTAGGAACTTGTAGCAATTAATTATTCTAATTGCAAATTCACGACTTTTACTTTGTATCGTAGATTTATTCTTCATAATTGTCAACTGTCAATTGTCAACTGTCAATTAAACTGCGACTTCCGCCTTGATGTGCGGGTCGGGATTGTAGTTTTCCAAAGTAAAATCTTCGTACTGGAAATCGAAAATTGATTTCACCTCCGGGTTAATCCGCATGGTGGGTAGTGGTTTCGGAGTACGGGTGAGCTGCAACTTGGCCTGTTCCACATGGTTGGAATAAATATGGGCATCGCCGAAGGTGTGGACGAATTCCTTGGCCTTGAGGCCGCAAACTTGTGCCACCATCATCAGGAGCAGTGAGTAGGAGGCGATGTTGAAGGGAACGCCCAAAAAGACATCCGCGCTGCGCTGGTACAGCTGGCAGGAAATCTCACCATTGTTGACGTAGAACTGGAAGAGCACATGGCAGGGAGGCAGGGCCATTTTAGGCACCTCGCCCACATTCCAGGCACAGACCATCAGCCGGCGCGAGTCGGGATTGGTTTTGATTTGCTCGATGAGCTCTGAAATTTGATCCACGGCATGGCCATCGGCGGTAGCCCATGAGCGCCATTGTTTGCCATATACGGGGCCCAGGTCGCCATTTTCATCGGCCCACTCGTCCCAGATGGAGACGCCATGGTCTTTTAGGTATTTGATGTTGGTGTCGCCTTTCAGAAACCACAGCAGTTCGTAAATGATGGAGCGCAGGTGCAGTTTTTTGGTGGTCAGCACGGGGAAGCCGTCGGCCAGGTTGAAGCGCATTTGGTGTCCGAAAACACTGTAAGTGCCAGTGCCGGTGCGGTCGCTCTTGTAGCTCCCTTCTGTCAGAATTCGTTGTAAAAGGTCAAGGTATTGTTGCATAGAAAATGAAATAATAGAATGCAAAAATACAATTTAATTAGCAAATGTGCAAATTAGTTAATGTGTAAATGTGTATAATTCGGGAAATTTGTGTAAATTTGCATCAGTAATTAAGTGAAAAAAATGAGAGTTATTATCAAAGCTGATTATAATGGTATGTCCGCTTGGGCAGCACAACACATTGTGGAGCGTATCAATGCCTTTCAACCCACAGAGAATAAACCTTTTATCCTGGGTTTACCTACTGGTTCAACACCCATTGGAACCTATAAGGAACTCATTCATTTGAACAAAAAAGGAAAGGTTTCTTTTCGTCATGTGGTGACCTTCAACATGGATGAGTATGTGAAAATTCCCGAAAATCATCCAGAGAGTTATCATTCCTTTATGTGGAATAATTTCTTTAATCATATTGATATTCAGAAAGATAATGTCAATATCTTGAATGGAAACGCAGAAGATTTGGAAATGGAGTGCAAGCGTTATGAGGACAAAATCAAATCATACGGCGGTATAGACCTTTTTATGGGCGGCATTGGTCCTGATGGCCATATTGCCTTCAACGAGCCAGGTTCATCATTGACTTCTCGTACTCGTGTCAAAACTCTAACCATGGACACAGTGATTGCTAATTCCCGCTTCTTTGAAAATGACATCAACAAAGTGCCCAAGACAGCTTTGACGGTAGGTGTGGGCACTGTGATGGACAGTCGCGAAGTGATGATTTTGGCCAATGGTCATAGCAAAGCCCGTGCTTTGGCGCAGGCTATCGAAGGTGGAATAAGTCAGATGTGCACGGTATCCGTCTTGCAGATGCACCCTAAGGGTATTATCGTTTGCGATGATGCCGCCTGTGATGAGCTGACATACGGAACGGTGAAGTACTTCAAGGATATAGAAAGACTATAAGTTTGTGGTTTACAGTAAATAGAAAAACAGACATGCAAACAACCAAAATCTGTGTAATCGGCCTTGGCTATGTGGGGCTTCCTTTGGCAAGGCTTTTTTCAACCAAATATCCTACGCTTGGTTTCGATATGAATCAGACCCGTGTAGATGCTTTGATGAGCGGTCATGATGCCACACTAGAGGTGGATGATGCTCTTTTGCAGGATGCCATCCATAACCACGGCTTCAAGTGCACCACTAAGTTGGAAGACATCAAAGAATGCAATTTTTACATTGTAGCGGTACCCACCCCTGTCGATGAAAATAATCGTCCGAATTTGATTCCTCTCAAAAGGGCTTCTGAAACAGTAGGTTCGGTTATTTCCAAAGGAGATATTGTAGTGTATGAGTCAACGGTATATCCAGGTGTGACTGAAGAGGAGTGTATTCCTGTGGTAGAAAAAGTGAGTGGATTAAAGTTCAATATAGATTTTTATGCAGGTTATAGTCCTGAGCGTATTAATCCTGGCGACAAGTTGCATACGGTAGAAAAAATCAAAAAGGTAACCAGCGGTTCCACTCCAGAAATTGCAGATTTGGTGGATCGAATTTATAATTCGGTTTTGGTCAATGGAACCCACAAAGCACCGAGCATTAAGGTGGCGGAAGCCTCCAAGATTATTGAAAACTCACAGCGAGATGTGAATATAGCTTTTATGAATGAGCTGGCTAAAATTTTCAATGCCATGGGTATAGACACTCAGGATGTGATAGAAGCAGCTTCCAGCAAGTGGAATTTTATCCGCATGAGTCCTGGGCTTGTGGGAGGTCACTGTATAGGTGTTGATCCTTATTACTTGATTCAGAAAGCACAGGTTTATGGAGTTTTACCGCGCATTATGCATGCTGCCCGTCGATTGAATGACGGTATGGGGGCATACGTGGCAAACCAAACTATAAAGTGTATGAACAAGAAGGGAATTTTGGTGAAAGACGCTAAAATTCTGATATTGGGCATCACTTTCAAGGAAAATTGTCCTGACATCCGTAATACGAAAGTGGTGGACATATATCATACGTTGACAGAATATACATCTAACATCACCATCTATGATCCGTGGGCAAATCCGGAACAGGTGAAGAGAGAGTATGGCATTCAAGTGGAGAATTCTGAATTAATAATTAAGGATTCAAAGTTTGATGTGTGTATTGCGGCAGTTTCTCACAAGCAGTTTGAAGAATTGGATATTCTTAGTTTGTTAAATGAAAAGCATGTAATTTATGATGTGAAGTGTATGTTGGATAGAAACATTGTTGACGGAAGATTGTAAGTTACTGAATAGTAGTTTTTACAATAAAAAAAGAGGTCGGATTCCAGTGGTTTCCGACCTCTTTCCCGTTTAGGGAGTGAGCGGTAGACGGGGTTCGAACCCGCGACCTGCGGCTTGGGAAGCCGCCGCTCTGCCAACTGAGCTACTACCGCGTTACAATTCACAATTCACAATTCACAATGCACAATTATGATTATTCATTGTGCATTATACATTAAAGCGAATGTGCAAGATATCTCCGTCCTGCACTTCGTAATTCTTGCCTTCTACGGCCAATTTGCCGGCTTCCTTGCACTTTAATTCCGAGCCCAACTGCACCAAGTCGGCATATTTGATGACTTCGGCACGGATAAAGCCCCTCTCCAAGTCGCTGTGGATGACACCTGCGGCCTGGGGTGCCAACATGCCCTTGCGGATGGTCCAGGCGCGGTTTTCCTTGCCGCCCACGGTGAAGAAAGAGATGAGGTTCAGCATCTTGTAAGCCGCCTGTATCACCTTGTTTACGCCAGGCTCGTTCAAGCCGGCATCACGCAAAAATTCCGCACGGTCTTCCGCACTTTCCAGTTCAGCGATTTCCGCCTCTATCTTGGCGGCAATCACTAACATCTCGGCGTCTTTGTCTTTTAGATATTCTCTTACGCTGTCCACGTAGGCGTTTCCGTTTACTGCATCAGTGTCGTTGACGTTGCACACGAACATCATCGGCTTCTCGGTCAGGAGCATCATGTCGCTCACCACGGCTTTTTCCTCTGGGGTGGCCTCCATGGTTCTCACATTCTGGAAATTCTCCAGATGGGCTTTGTATTTCTGCAGCACTTCATAATCGTGCTTGGCGGTTTTTTCGCCTGCTTTCACGGCTTTCTCCACCTTGAGCATTTTCTTGTTAATCTGCTCCAAATCCTTCACTTGCAACTCAAAATCCACAATCTCGATGTCTCTTACGGGGTCAACGGAGCCTTCCACATGGGGCAGATTCTCGTTGTCGAAGCAGCGCAACACATGGATGAGGGCGTCGCACAAACGCACATCGGCCAAGAAGCTGTTGCCGATACCTTCGCCCTGACTGGCACCCTTGGCCAAACCGGGAATATCCACCACATCCAAGGTGGCGTAAATAAGTTTGTCGGCCTTGATGAACGTGTCGATATTGGCTAAACGTTCATCGGGCACGGGGCAAACTCCAATATTGGACTTGTTGGTGCTGTATGCAAAATCAGTTACCGCCGCTTTCGTATTGGAGATGCAGTTGAACATCGTTGTTTTTCCTGAGTTGGTCAAGCCAACAATTCCGCATTTTAAGCCCATGGTGATTTAGGTTTTAGGTTATAGGTGTTAGGTGTTAGTAGGGTGGAGTGAAGCAAGGAACAATAACTATTAATTGTTAACTATTAACTGATTAGAATCCCAACACAATGTCTTCCACGTGGTCGATTTCGGGCAGGTAGTGTTTCAGGGTTTGCTCCACACCGTTTTTCAAGGTCATCTTGGCGTGAGGACAGGAACCGCAGGCACCCTGCAATTTCACTTTCACCACATTCTCCGCTGTCAGCTCAATAAACTCAATATCACCGCCATCCTGTTGCAAATAGGGGCGGATCTGGGATATTATCGACTTGACTTTCTGTTCTAAAGTTGGGTTTTCCATCTCATTTTAATTTAACGTGCAAAGATACGAAAAAAATTTAGCAAATGAGTTAATTAGCAAATTAGCAAATTAAATTATCAAGTTGATGGTTTTTAATGTGCTAATTTTCAATGTGCTAATGTGCCAATGATAAAAGTTGAAAACTGTAACTATTAATTGTCAACTGTCAATTGTCAACTTTCAACTTTCAACTTCTGCCCCCTGATCACTGATCCCTATAATCTGATCACTGACCCCTGTCACCTCTTTTCGGTTTCTTCTCCACCGAGAAACCGAATTTTCCGAGGATTTTGCCTAAGCCATAATATTGTCCGTGTGAGTAGGCCACCAGATTGGCGCGTTTGAGGTCCAAGGCTCCGGTTTTCTTGTCTAAATAACGCGGGTCGGCATGCACTGCCACCACCTTGGCCATGAACATGTCGTGCGTGCCTAAAGGCACTATTTCTGTCACCTCGCACTCGATGTTGACAGGTGCCTCATAAATCATGGGAGCTTTCACCACACTTGCTTTTACAGGAGTGAGGCCGGTCTCCAAAAATTTGTTGTATTTCTTGCCGGAACGTACACCGCACCAGTCAGTTACCGCTGCCAAGGGTTCATTCACCAAGTTGATGACAAATTGCTTCCGCTCTTTGAGGATAGTGTAGGAGTAACGTTCGGGGCGCACTGAGATGTAGCACATTGGCGGATCGGAGCAAAGGGTGCCGGTCCAGGCCACCGTGATGATATTATATTCATCGGGAGTCTCGCCACAACTGACCATCACCACTGGGGTGGGGTTGAGCATGTTGCCGGGTTTCATTTGTATTTTGGGGGTAGTGTTCATGCTTATAAAAACTGAAAACTGAAAGTTGAGTTTTATTAATTGTCAACTGTCAACTATGAGAATATTCCCGTCAGCAGAATAATGATCAGGGCTAATGGTGCTATATATTTGACAATAAAGTAGTAGATTTTGAAATAGCGGGCTTTGAGCTGGCCGCTGTTGGACAGTTCATCATAGACGTCCACTTTAGGCAGGTACCAGCCGATAAACAGCGTGAATAGCAAGGCTCCTATCGGCATCATGTAGGTAGCGGTCAGTTTGTCGCATAAGTCAAAAATGGTGAGTCCGAATATTGTCACATGACTTAATGGTCCGAAAGAGAGGGTGCAGAAAACACCAATGGTGAAGACGACAAGTGAGAGTATGATAGCGGCTTTGCGGCGGCTCCAATGCAATTCTTCAACGGCCCACAAGACCAGGACTTCCAGCAGGGAGATGGTGGAGGTGAGGGCGGCAATACTGAGGAGCATAAAGAATCCGACGGCGAAGGCCATGCCTCCAGGCATGCTGTTGAACACGTTAGGCAATACCTCATATACAAGGCTTGGACCAGCGGCGGGACTTAGACCGAAAGCGAAAACGGCAGGGAAAATGGCCACTCCGGCCAGGATGGCGATAAAAGTGTCGGCACCGGCAATCCATAAACTGGTGGTGAACAGGTTATCCTGCTTGCGGATATAGGAACCGTAGGTGCATACAGCACCCATGCCTATACTGAGGGAAAACAGTGCTTGTCCCAAAGCATCAAGTACGGAATTACCATTGATTTTGCTGAAGTCTGGCTTGAAAAGGAAGTCAATGCCTTGGCGGGCACCGTCAAGTGTAAGCGAACGAATGCACATCAGTATCATCAGGAGCAGCAGAATGGGCATCAGTATTTTGGTGTATTTTTCAATGCCTTTTTGTACTCCTAAGATAACTATTCCTGCGGTGAGTCCTAAGAAAACAAACTGACAAACCAGCGGCCAGAAAGAGCCGTGGGTGAAGTCGGCGAACAGTTGGCTGATTTCGGCAGGGCTTTTGCCGTTGAGTTGTCCGCTGCCAGACAGGACGATATAATTGAGTGTCCATCCGGCTACCACGCTGTAAAAGGCATAGATGACGAGTGCGGCAACAATGCTGAGTACTCCTACCCCAAGCCAGGCTTTATGCTTGGGTGCCAGCACCTTGAAAGCTCCCATCACATTCTGCTGTGACCGCCGCCCGATGACAATCTCACTCATCAAAATGGGCACACCCAGCAAAAAAACGAAAATGATGTACATGATGATAAAGGCTCCTCCTCCATTTACCCCTACAGTATAAGGGAAACGCCAGATGTTGCCTAAACCGATAGCGCCGCCCGTGGCAGCTAAGATGGCTCCTAAGTTGGAGGTGAAACCGCGGTTGTTGTTGTTGAGTGGTTCCATATTTTTGTTTTTTATCGTTTATGCGGTTATACGAGAAGACGCTCGCTTTGCTCGCTCGGAGATTCACTCGCTACACTCGTTCGTTAAGATGAAGAAATCCTTCCCGTCTTCCCGTCTTCCCGTCTTCCCGTCTTCCCGTCTTCCCGTCTTCCCGAGTGCACGCAGTGCACGTTTCCCCGTCTTAACGTTATATTATTTTGCGACAACCATATCCATCAGCTTCGCTATCTCTGCCCGTCGCTTGATCAGCAAGTCATATTTGGCCAGAATCTGGTCGATGATTTTGTCGGAATGGTCTTGGTGCATTTCTTCTTTCAGCAAATGCAAATATTGCTCAATAAGCTGGAATTTGAACATCAGCACCGTTTTATAAACCTCCTCATTGAGCTTGTATATGCTGTTGTTCACATTGTCGGTGCTGACTTCAAAGCGGCGTAGCCATTCGGGACTGATCTCTATTTCTTCAGATAGTAGGTTTTCAATAGAAAATTGCTGAATATCAGTGTTTTCGTGGTTAACAAATGCTTTTTTTATCTTGTCCTGATTTTCGGCTTTGCTGGCAATCACCGCGTAATTTTCATAAATATTCTGGAAAAGGGGATTTTTAAAGCTTATTTCTTCTTCAGAAAATTCATTGAAAATGTATTGATCCAGTCTGATTTTCTGACTATGGTTTTGTCCTTCCTCACCAGCAAGTTCAACATCAATTTCGTATGCTCCGTATTTGAGAATCAGCAAGATGATTTTTTTCTCAATTTGGTATAGTGCCTCGTTTTCGTCAAAAATGTTTTCATTGCCGGATACTTTTTCTTCAGCAGGAGTGTGAATTTCAACCTCTTGCCCGCTTTCCTTCTTGGCGCTTTCCTTTAGCGTTTTGACGATGTTTTTCCGCAGTTCCACCGTCAACATCTTTTCCTCAATGCCAAAAAGTTTGGCGAGTTCTTTAATGTAAAGTTGGCGGGTGATGTCGTCCTGAATCAGGGCGATAGACTGGATGATGTCTTTCACCATGGCGGCGCGCTTGGCGGGGTCGTTGCCGGCCTCCGCGGCCATCACCCTGGCCTTGAACAGGATAAAGCTGTCGGCGTTGTCTTTCAGATACTCGGTAATCTCTGAGTCCCTGTGACTCTGGGCGAAAGAGTCGGGGTCTTCGCCGTCGGGCAGCATCACCACACTCACGTTGAAACCGTTGCCCAGCAGAATATTGATGTCTTTGAGGGCGGCGTTGATACCGGCACGGTCACCGTCACGCAATACGGTGACATTGTTGGTTTTCGATTTCAGCAGGCGGATTTGGCCGTCGGGGAAAGCGGTACCCGAGGTAGCCACCACATTCTCGATACCGGCCTGCACCATCGACAGCACATCGGTATAGCCTTCCACCAGATACACATTATCCTGAGATTTAATAGCTCGCTGGGCGTTGTAAAAGCCGTACAGCACATTGCTCTTGTGGTAGATAGGGCTTTCGGGCGAATTGAAATATTTGGAAGTCTTCTCGTCTTTTTTCAAAATACGTCCGCCAAAACCCACAGGCTTGCCCAATTTGTCGTAAATGGGGAAGATGACACGGCCGCGGTAAAAGTCGAAAACCTTGCCGCTTTCCGATTTTTTGGTCAAGCCAGTCATTATCAGATGTTCTAGCTGATAGCCGTTTTTCAGGGCTTCCTGAGTGAATTTGTCCCAGCCGTCGGGACAGTAGCCGAGCTTGAATTTCTCAATGGTCTGTTGGGTGAATCCTCTTTCCTTGAAATACGAAAGTCCTACGGTCTGTCCTTCTTCCGTATTAAGTAACTGATTGATAAAGTATTGTTCTGCGAATTTGTTGACTGACAACAAACTTTCTTTCAGTTTCTCCTCGTCCGTCAGGTCTTCCGAGCGGGCATCCTCCACAATGTTGATGCCGTATTTTTTTGCTAAATAGCGTAAGGCTTCCGGGTAGGAAATCTGCTCGTGTTTCATCACGAAATTCACGGCATTGCCGCCGGTGTGGCAGACAAAGCAGTTGAAGATGCCCAGTCGTGGGCTCACATACATCGAAGGATTTTTGTCATTATGAAATGGACACACGCCCACCCAGTTCTGTCCGCGGCGTTTCAGCGGGACAAAGTCGGCCACAACCTCTTCAATTTGGGCGGCGGAGTATATTTCATCAATGGTTTCCTTCGAAATCATTGTTCGTTAACTTTGAATTTCTTGAAGATTTTTTTATCGTTCATGATGTTGACTGCCTTCAGGAAAGTGTCGTCGCTGGTCAGAAATACCTGGTATGCTTCGCCATAGCTGAACAAGGTGCGGGCAATCTCAAATTTCAGGTATTCCTTGATGTATTCGGGAGCTTTGCTGAGGTTTTTCAGTCGCAGCGATTCTGCCTGCTGTTTCTGGATGTATTCGGCCAACATTTTGTCGAATTCGGCTTTGTTGTCGAAATTCTTGCTGTACATGGAGTCGAGTTTGCCCTTGTTTTCCTTGACAAAGCCTTGCAGATATGCGGAGAACACAAATTTCACACTGTCGGTAACCCCTTCTTTTTTGGCATATTGAATGAAGTCATTGTACAATTTGTCGTCGATGACGAAATTCTGCTTATAATCCTCGAAAGTGGGATATTTGGCCTTCATTGCCTCGCGGTTTGTTTCCATGTAATCCATGGTGAAACTGCCGAAGATGCCTTTCCGGGCCAGTTCGTTGTAGAAGGTGGAGTATTTGGATGTGTCCAAGGGGATGAAAATGTCGGGCATGATGCCGCCACCACCATAGACCACACGGCCTCTTGGGGTTGTATATTTCAGTGAATCAGGGAATTTGATGCTGTCTGCGGTCAGAAATTCACCATGTTTGCTGCGGTTGTTGATGTCGTTGAGGTAGCTTTCCACACCGTCATCGTAGGGTTTTTGGATACAACGACCAGTGGGTGTATAGTAATGAGAGATGGTCAGTCGCACCATGGACTGGTCGTTCAAGTATAAGGGTTTCTGTACCAATCCTTTGCCGAAAGTACGGCGGCCTACCACCAGACCACGGTCCCAGTCTTGGATGCAGCCGGATACAATTTCGGAGGCGGAGGCGGACCCCTCGTCCACCAGCACTATCAGCTTGCCTTTTTGGAATTCACCTTTTCCGTTGGATTTGAATTGTTGTCCGGTTTTTCTGAAATTGTCGGTATAGACTATCATCTGGTCGGCACCGAGGAAGATATTGGAGATTTGGAAGGCCACATCCAGGTAGCCACCGCCATTGCCGCGCAGGTCGAGGATGAGGTTTTTCATGCCACGGGCGGTGAGTTTGGTCAGGGCTGTGTGTACCTCATTCGGTGAGGTCATGGCGAAGCGGTCGAGTTTGATATAACCGGTTTTGTCGTCCACCATGAAGGAGACATTGACGCTGTTCATTGGGATTTTGTCGCGGGTGATGGTGAATTCTAGTATTTCGGGGTTGCGGCCACGTTTCACGCCGACCACCACCTTGGTGCCCTTGACACCGCGCAAGTGGCTCTGCACCCACTTGTTGTTCACATGCTTGCCGCAGGCGATAGCGGTATCGACCTTCACGATTTTGTCACCGGCGCGCAGCCCAACCTTGTCAGATGGACCGTCGGGAATCACTTCCATCACGTTGATGGTATCTTTAATCAACTGAAAGGTCACGCCGATGCCGTCGAATTTGCCTTCCAGGGGCTCATTGGTTTGTTGCACATCTTTTTTGGGGATATAGACAGAGTGCGGGTCAAGTTCTTTAAGCATTTCCACGATGCCTTTCTCCACCAGGGGGTCGAAGTTGACGGTGTCAACATACATGTCGTTGATGGCCCTCAACATTTGTGCCATCTTATTGCTGTTTTGCTGGTAGGAGGGGTTTTGTGAAAAAAGAGAATAATTGCAAAATACTGATAAAGAAATAATTAGTAAGCAGACAAGTGATTTTTTCATATTAATATTTTTGAGTTAAAAAAATACAGCAAGAGAAGCCTTGAGTGTTGAATTATAATGGACGAAGTTCCACGGTAAGTCCCATAGCAGCAGCGATGCGATAGATTGTAGAGACAGAAGGTGTAATTAATCCTCTCTCAATACGTGATACATATCCTTTATCAACACCGATTCGATCAGCAAGTTCTTGTTGTGTCAATCCTGCATTTTTACGAGCATCAAACAAAATTTGGGCATTGTATTCTTCCCAAGCTTTGTCTTCTGCCATTTTTCTGCTTTCGGATCCTTTGGGACCGAACTCTCGTTCAAGTTCGGCACTTACATCATATATTACCTCGTTTTTTTTCATCATAATATTCCTCCATTATTTTTATTGCCTTATTGATTTCTTTTTTAGGTGCTTTTTGTGTTTTTTTTGTGTAGCAGTTGAACAGTACCACGATGTTTTCCCCATCATATATAAAGAACAAACGGAATTCTTTATTTCCGAATGTAACGCGAAATTCGTATAATCCGTTGCGAATATAGCTGATGTAGTGTCTTGGGATTTTGTCTTCGGTTTCAAAAAGCAATAATGAACGCATTATTTTAAGTCGTTCAGAATCAGATAGTTTACCCACAAACTCCTGATAGTATTTCTTATATGCAATAATTCGTCTCATCGCTTGCAAAAATACAAAAAAATGTTGTATGATTATACAACATGATAAAGAAAAATCTGATGTTTATAAATATATTTCCTCTGTTAATTTCCGGTATGCCTCTGACATGCTGCCATCGGCATTGCGGATACATAATGTCTCGATAACGCAAGCTGGTGCCGTTGGGCATATTTCCGAGGATGTTGCAGGGGAGAGTCGGTAGCCAGTGATGATGCGGTTCACGGTTTTTGACGGGGTGGGCTGAATCAGCAATTGGTAGAATTTAAATAATTGATTTTGAGAAACTTGCTCAAATCTTTCGCTTTCGTTGGCGGGAAGTATCAAGAAGAAGGATCCTTCAGGCTCAAGCAATTTGCAGACCGCATCCCTCAGGTCTTCAAAAGGTAGTGTGTCGTTGTGTTTGCTGATATTTTTCTGCGGGGTGTTGGGCTTGAGGGCATCCACAAAAAATGGCGGATTGGAAACAATCAGGTCAAAATTTCTGTCATTTTTTGGGGCAAAATCTTGAATGCGCTGTTGATGAAAAAGAATATTTTGAAAATCTCTTTGCGGAAAAATCTCTTTGCTTTTCAGAGCGTCTCCGATTGAAGGAGCGTCAATGTCGATGCCAATAATTTCTTGAAGGTCTTTTCCTCTATTGGTATTTTCTTGCTGCATTTTCCATGCCAGACAGTAGGTAATCACTCCGCAGCCGCAGCCGATATCGAGCAGGGTTCGCACACCGCTCACTGGCGTGACGGCCGCCAGCAGAACCGCGTCTGTGGAGATTTTCAGGGCGCTATTTTCGTGATAAAGGGAGAAGTGCTTGAAGTGGAACATGCAAAAAGTATTGTTTTTAAGAAAATGCTTTATAATTCCCCGTAAGTGGTATAAATTTATTGGTTACGGGGTTTTATACGGTAAAAATAACGCTGTAAAGCCCCATAATATTGTTTTTGTAATTGTAAAAACTTTTCTTTCAAAATAGAATTGATAATCTCAAAAACTTTGCGTAAATTTGCACCCCCTAAAATAGACAATCAATGTAAAATATAAAAAACAAAACTATCATGAAAGAAAACTTGGTAATGAGCATGAATCCTTTAGTGAACTACTTGAAAAAGGATCCGAAAGAATTTACGAAAGCAGACATCATTAAGTACATCGAAGAGAAGGAAATCCCGATGGTGAACTTCCATTATGTGGCTGGTGACGGTCGTCTGAAAACCCTGAATTTCGTGCTGAACAACCGCGAATACCTCGAACAGATCCTGTCCGCAGGCGAGCGTGTTGACGGCTCCAACATCTTCCCATCATTCATCCACGCTGGTTCCAGCGACTTGTATGTGATTCCACGTTTCAGCACCGCTTTCTTGGACCCGTTTGCTGAAATTCCAACCATCTCCATGCTGTGCTCCTATTTCAACAAGGATGGTCAGCCGATGGAAAACTCTCCCGAATACGTGTTGCGCAAGGCCGCCGATGCTTTCACCAAAGTGACAGGCATGAAGTTCCAGGCCATGGGCGAGTTGGAATATTACGTGATTGGCGACAAGGATGATCTGTATCTGACTCCCGACCAGCGCGGTTACCATGAGTCCACTCCGTTCACCAAATTCGAAGAGTTCCGCAAAGAATGTATGCTGAACATCTCCAAGGTGGGTGGACAAATCAAATACGGTCATTCCGAAGTGGGTAATTTCACCATGGATGACAGGATTTTCGAGCAGAATGAGATCGAATTTCTGGTGACCGACGTGCAGGATGCCGCCGACCAGCTGGTACTGGCCAAGTGGATTATCAGAAATTTAGCTTATCAGTATGGTTTGGATGTCACTTTCGCTCCGAAAATCACCGCAGGCAAGGCTGGTAGTGGTTTGCACATCCATACCCGTATCGTCAAAGACGGCAAGAATCAGTATGTTACCAAAGGCAAGCTGAATACTATCGCTCATTCAGCTATCGCTGGTCTCATGACTTGT
>JAEEGL014154096.1_pt1 | contig 69528 bp, 51 predicted proteins | sample 9134231 | NCBI WGS metagenome assembly JAEEGL01 (sample SAMN16246548, study PRJNA631951) | gut metagenome | biome: gut microbiome; feature: rumen; material: fiber-attached | host: Bos | place: Iran: Karaj | collected 2018-10 | reverse complement strand
TCTGGAAGCTCGCCGGGCTCATAACCCGGAGGTCGGTGGTTCAAATCCATCTCCCGCAACTACGTGCCCAGATAGCTCAGTTGGTAGAGCAGAGGACTGAAAATCCTCGTGTCGTTGGTTCGATTCCGACTCTGGGCACTATTTTTTTACCCTTCAGGATTTATTCTTGAAGGGTTTTCTTGTATTATAAATAAAACGATTAAGAGGTAATAAGATGAAGATAGTATTTTTAGATCGAAAGACAATAGGCGAGGATATAGATATCAGTCCATTCGAGGAATTTGGAGAAGTAGTAATCTATGATTATTCAAATGAAGCAGAAGCAGCTGAAAGAACAGTAGATGCGGACATTATTATTTTGAATAAAGTACCTGTTAATGAAAAGACAATAGGTAAAGCTGAAAAGCTTAAATTAGTTTGCGTTACAGCTACGGGTACAAATAACCTTGATAAAGAATACTTAGATAAGAAAAATATCCAGTGGCGAAATGTTGCAGGATACTCAACAGAAGCAGTTGCACAACATACACTTGCATTAGTCTTATATTTGTTTGAGCATTTAGATTATTATGATAAGTATGTTAAAACAGAGAAATATGTTAATGATACTTTATTTACCCATTTTAATATGCATTTTCACGAAATTGCGGGAAAGACTTGGGGAATAATTGGGCTTGGAGCCATAGGTAATCGTGTAGCGGAAATAGCAACCTGTATGGGGGCAAATGTTGTATACTATTCGACTAGTGGAAAAAATCATAGCGATATCTACAAAGAGGTGAGTTTAGATACATTGTTATCAACATCGGACATAGTATCTATCCACGCACCTTTGGATGATAATACAAAGGGCTTAATTAATAGAACGACATTAACTAAAATGAAAAAGTCTGCCATATTAGTAAATGTAGGAAGAGGTCCAATAATTAGAGAAATAGATTTGGCTGACGCGTTAAATAATAATGTTATCGCAGCTGCTGGTCTGGATGTTTTGGATGTAGAGCCGATGGCGGAAGACAGCCCTTTTAGAGGCATAAAAGATAGTAATAAGATAATAATAACCCCACATATTGCTTGGGCTGCAAAAGAAGCTAGACAGCGATTGATGTCAATTATTCATGGTCAAATTAAAGAATTCTTAGAGAATAATTAAATACAATTAATAGAAATGTTTGAAGAAATATTCTTCAAACATTTTTTAGTAGAAAACAAATTGTTGTCATGGAAAGGTAAAAAAAAGCAACTCATAGAAGTTTGAAATAAGGGATAATGCTAAAGAGTAAAAATAATAATAAATATAGTTTGTTGCGCTAATAGTTGAAACGTGATACCATAGATTTGCGTGCCCTAGTGGGTAGCAAAAGGAGAGGTGTTATGTTTAAATGTAGAAAAAATGAATTAGAAAAACTAAATGGTTTTTATGAAGACGAAAAGTCTAAAATAGCGGTTGTCTCTGGTGCTATTGGCGTGGGAAAAACAGCACTATTGCAAGAGTTTGCAAAGGACAAGAATGCTATTTTTTTTGATGCTTACGAAACAACCAGCAAGCACCAACTAGAGAGAATAAGCAAATTATTAGGGGCAAAAAAGGTTCTCGATGCAGAGGGGGTCTGCAAAGAAATAACCAAGAAGGCTTCTAAAGATAAGCTTCTTATAATAATTGATCAGTATCCAAACATTGTCAAAGCTGACTCTGATTTTGATAAAAAAATTCATGAGTATGTTATGGGAGAATGGAAGGATTTACCAATAAAAATAGTATTTTGTTCTGACGCCTTTATCCTAGTTGATAAATATTTAAAGGGGAAAAAGGCTATTTGGAGCAAAAATATTGACTTAGATATAGTGGTTAAGCCATTAGGATTTTACGATTCCTGTGAGTTTATGGCAGATGCGAGCCCTAAGGAAGCAGCTTTTTTATATGGTATCACAGGTGGAATTCCATACAATTTGGTTAGAGTAGCCAACTTACTTGGAATTGACGAATTTAATAATTATGGCCAAAAATTAATAACTGGTGATGACAAAATAAAAGAAATTGCTATTCGCCTATTTTTAGATAGGAATTCAAGTGTAGGGCTCATTCCAGAGTCTGTAATGGCTACAGAGCTAAGAGAATTGGCATACTACAATTATATGCTCACAACTTTGGCAAAAGGACTTAATCGAGTTAATCAGATTTCTGCAGAGGTTGGAAAGCCAAAGGATGTGGTTGTTCCTTATCTAAATTCACTAATGACAATAGGAGTTTGTACAAAGGATACAGCTATTACAGAGCTTACAAATAGAAAAAAAACAAGATACTCAATTGTAAACCCTAGTACACTGTTCTGGTATAAATTTGTTGTACCAAATTATGACAAGTACGTTGCAGGGGACGTAGAGGCTTTATGGGCTTGTGTGCAGGAGAATCTTGAAGAATACATGAAAGAAGTATTCATCAAAATCTGTGCCGAGTATTTGGCAGATCAAAGCAACAAGAATCAGCTTCCATTCACGGTTGAAGAGATTGGAAACTGGTGGGTAAATGATGATGAAGCTGGTACAACAGATGGCTTTGATTTAGTTTCATTAGGCAAATGCGATGGTAAACCGGCAACAATTTTTGCGCAGTGCTATTATAATCATGACCCAATCGAGGTTGCTCAGTTAAAGTCTTTGATAGAAAAGACAAAGCAATTACATAGACAGGGAGATGCTTTCTATCTAGTTTTTGCAAATGCAGGATTCCATGAGAATGCAATTACTATCTCGTCTGCTATCAAGAATATTATGCTCATAACTTTAGATGAAATGCGTTAGTAATAAGTAGTATTTGATAAATCCATAAGCTACAAGTTATAAATATTTAGGAGGAGAAAAATGACAAATCAAGAGCTAAAGAAAACAGCTAATGAGATTCGCAAGGGCATCATTGAAGGTGTTCATGCAGCAAAAGCAGGACATCCAGGCGGATCTTTATCAGCAACAGAGGTATTTACATACCTTTACTTTGAGGAGATGAATATCGATCCAAAGAACCCTAAGAAGGCAGACAGAGACCGCTTTGTTCTATCAAAGGGACACACTGCACCAGGTCTATATTCAGCACTTGCACAGAGAGGCTTTTTCCCTGTTGAAGATTTAAAGGGACTTCGTAGTATTGGTTCACATCTTCAGGGGCATCCATGTGTACAGCATACACCAGGTATCGATGCATCTTCAGGTTCTCTTGGACAGGGTATTTCTGTTGCAACTGGTATGGCTCTTTCAGCAAAGCTTTCAAACGAGAACTACAGAGTATATACACTTCTTGGTGATGGTGAAATCCAGGAGGGACAGGTATGGGAGGCTGCTATGTTTGCAGCTGCAAAAAAACTTGATAATCTTTGTGTTATCGTTGATAACAACGGCCTTCAGATTGATGGACGAATCGAAGATGTAAATAGCCCATATCCAATTCCTGACAAGTTCAGAGCATTCAACTTCCACGTAGTAGAAGTTGCAGATGGTAATGATTTTGACCAGCTTAGAGCGGCTTTTAAAGAGGCAAAAGAGACTAAAGGACAGCCAACAGCAATCATTATGAAGACGGTAAAGGGCAAGGGCGTATCATTCATGGAGAACCAGGTAGGATGGCATGGAAAGGCCCCTAACGATGAGGAATATGCTATTGCTATGGAAGAATTAGGAAAGGCTGGTGAGTAAGAATGGCAGACGTTAAGAAAATCGCAACTCGTGAGAGCTACGGTAATGCTCTTGTTGCATTAGGTGAGAAATATGATAATTTAGTAGTACTTGATGCTGACCTTGCAGAGGCTACAAAGACAGGTATATTTAAAAAAGCTTTTCCAGAGCGCCACATTGACTGCGGAATCGCAGAGTCAAACATGGTTGGTATCGCTGCTGGACTTGCTAGCACAGGAAAAGTTCCATTCTGCTCATCATTTGCTATGTTCGCAGCTGGACGAGCATTTGAGCAGGTTCGTAACTCAGTTGGTTACCCACACCTCAATGTAAAGATTGGTGCTACTCACGCTGGTATTTCAGTAGGTGAGGATGGTGCTTCACATCAGTGTAATGAGGATATTGCTCTTATGCGTACAATCCCAGGAATGACAATTATCAATCCTTCTGATGATGTTGAGGCAAAGGCTGCTGTTGAGGCTGCTTACAAGATGGAAGGTCCAGTTTACCTTAGATTCGGTCGTCTTGCAGTACCTGTAATCAACGACAGACCAGATTACAAGTTTGAGATTGGAAAGGGTGTCGTTCTTAAAGAGGGCAAGGATCTTACAATTATCGCAACGGGCCTTGAGGTTAATGAGTCACTTGAGGCAGCAAAGAAGCTTGCAGAGGATGGAATTGATGCAGAAGTAATCAACATTCATACAATCAAGCCTATCGATGCAGAGCTTATTGTAAAGAGCGCATCAAAGACTGGCAAGGTTGTTACTGTTGAAGAACATTCAGTTATCGGTGGTCTTGGTGGAGCAGTTGCAGAGGTTCTCTCAGAGAAGTGTCCAACAAAGATGCTTCGCATTGGTGTAAAGGACACATTTGGAGAGTCAGGTCCTGCTGTAAAGCTTCTTGCTAAGTATGAGCTTGACGCAGAAGGAATTTATAAGCAGATTAAAGCATTCTTATAAATAAGAAATCAAAAAGGCTAGCCCGTGGGGGTTAGCCTTTTTTTACACCTCATCAGTCACCTAAAGGTGACAGCTTCCCCTTTTTAGGGGAAGCCGATATTTATAAGAATTTATATACTGTAGTGGAATGTACTTTTTCTCCAGCGTGAGCAATTGGCTGTGGGAATTCTGGTATATTAATTGCATTTGGAAAGTACTGAGACTCGAAGCACACTCCGTATCTCTTGTCATATGGGCAATCACCCTTTCCAATCTGAGATGGATCAAGGTAGTTACCAGCATATAGCTGTACACCAGGCAAATCAGTGTAAACTTCCATCTTTCTGCCGCTCTCAGGATCTTCGAGTGTGCAAGATGGCTTATCTAAAGTGTGATTATTTAGGCAGTAGTTGTGGTCAAAACCGCCTGCCCACTTGAGCTGGTCATAGTCTGCATCAGTATCTTTTGCCAATGCCTTTGGAGTAGTGAAATCCATTGGTGTTCCCTTTACAGCACGGCATTCTCCATGAGGGATAGACTCTGAGTCTGTATGAGTATACTTATCAGCATCTATCCATACAATGTGATTCATAACAGAACCTGAGTCGTGACCATTTAAATTAAAGTAGCTATGGTTTGTTGGGTTGAATATTGTATCAACATCAGAGAGTCCAGAATATTCAAGCTTTAACGCGTTGTCATCAGAAAGAGTATATGTGATAGTCACATCCATCTCACCAGGGAAACCGCACTCCATATCAGTTTTATGGCAAGTAAATGTAATGTGATTGTCATCAACTGATTCTACATCCCAGATGCGTTTGTGCATTGGATTGAATCCAGAATGAAGGTTGTTCTTGCCATCGTTAGCATCAAGCTTGTATTCAACACCATTTAATGTAAACTTTGAATCGCCGATGCGATTGCCATTAGGACAGATGCAGCATCCGAATCCAGGACCATTTACAAAATAATCCTCAAGTTTTTCATATCCTAGTACTACATCTGAAAGAACACCCTCTGAATCAGGTACCCATAATTCCAACAAATTACAACCGAAATTCATAATCTTTGCCTGCATACCATTCTTATTAATGAGTGTGTATGCAATAATGTCTTCGCCATTTTTTGTGACGCCTAATTTTTCTTTTTCCACGATAAAACCTCCCTTAAAATAGACTAGTTATATGATAAATATAACCAAAGCTAAATACAAGTTTTAAGAAAGATTTAAGCAATTTTTCTAATGCAAAATGTCAAAGAAATGCCATTTATCTTGTTAATAGAAATTAGAATGATTAAAATGAGGTTATGAGTGAAAATACACAAAAACGCAAATTTAGCGACAAGAAAATTATGCGTATAATCAAAATTCAAATAGTGTTATTACTCATTCTTGTGGCTGGAATTACCTATTATTACGCAAGTGGGTATGCTGCTGAAGTCTCTGCGTTAAAAGCAGAGGCTATTAATCTTGTAAAACATTCGTCAACCGATACCTTTAGGCAGATAGAAACAAGTGAAGTATACGATGTAAATGGAAATACCATATCTGTTCTAAAAGGAGAAAAGGATGTCTACTACATATCATTTAATGAAATCCCTACATATGTAACTGAAGCATTAATATCAATAGAGGATAAGAAATTCTATAAACATAGCGGTGTTGATTATAAAGCAATAGCCCGTGCTATTTATACGACATTGAAGGATGGAGAGGTAACTCAGGGCGGAAGTACAATTACACAGCAGTTAGCTCGTACGACATTTTTAAGTAATGAGAAAACTTGGCAACGAAAGGTAGAAGAAATCTATATTGCCTCAGAGCTAGAAAAGAAATACTCAAAGGAACAAATATTAGAATTCTACCTAAACAACGTATATTTTGCCAACGGATATTATGGCATTGAAGCGGCATCAAAAGGGTATTTTTCAAAGGATGTGCAGGAATTGTCTCTATCAGAAATATGCTATTTATTAGCCATTCCTAACAGTCCAACATATTATGATCCAGTTGTAAATCCGAACAATACCATCGAAAGAAGAAATCTTATTCTAAAATCAATGTACAACGATGGAGTAATAGATGACTATACATATGGCACAGCCTTACAAGAACAAATCGTTTTAAAAAGACCTGATAGCATAAAGAATAATTTTGTAGAGACATATGCCTATTACTGTGCCACAAGAGCTTTAATGAAGTTGGATGGCTTTGAGTTTAGAACGCAGTTTACATCTGATGAGGATGAAGCATTATATAATCAGACCTATGAGGAATATTATAATATTTGGAATCAAAGTTTGTTTACATCAGGTTATCGAATTTATACCTCTATAGATTTAGAAAAGCAACAACTTTTGCAGGAAGCCATCGATAATAATCTTTCTGATTTCACAGAAGAAAATGATGAAGGAATTTATACTCTTCAAGCGGCTGGGGTGTGCATTGATAATGAAACGGGAATGACTGTAGCCATTGTAGGAGGCCGAAGCCAGGATGTAACAGGCTACACATTAAACCGAGCTTATCAAAGTTTTAGACAACCAGGAAGTTCAATAAAGCCATTAATTGTTTACACACCAGCAATTGAAATGGGCTATAAGGCAGACACAATGGTATTGGATGAAAAGCTTGAAGATGGACCAGAAAATGCATCTGGAAGCTACGCAGGTGAAATAACCCTTAGGCAAGCAGTTGCTCAGTCTAAAAATACAGTAGCATGGCAATTATATGAGGAAATAACACCACAAGCAGGAATACAATATCTAAAGGAGTTGGGATTTAGCCATATAGAAAAGGACGATTATGGAATGTCCGCTTGTTTAGGAGGACTTACAGTAGGAGTAAGCCCATTAGAGATGGCAAGAGGCTATGCCACTATTGAGAATGATGGTTATATGCGAGATTCCACTTGCATCGTAAAAATAACTGATTCAGAGGGAAACACCATATACGAATCTGACCAAGAAGAACTGCAAGTTTATCAAGAAAATGCTGCCAGAACCATGACAGATATGCTACAATCAGTTGTGACTGACGGTACGGCACGAGGCATAGATATGGGTGATATGCCTTGCGCAGGTAAAACTGGTACGACAAATAGTAATAGAGATGGTTGGTTTGTAGGGTACACGAAGTATTATACAACAAGTGTCTGGGTTGGTTATGATATACCGAAGCAGGTTCCCGGACTGACAGGCTCGTCTTATCCGGCAACCATCTGGCAGGATTATATGCAGGCGATTCATGAAGACCTTGTTCCGGCTGAATTTCTTGGGCCAATTGAGTACATTGGTACAGAAGAACAGCAGGAAGAACCAGAGGAGCAAGAGGAAACAGAGATTACTGAGGAAGAGGAATCTGAGGAGTATTATGGAGAATTTGACGAGGAGAATCCTGGCGAGGAATATAATAATGATCAGACATATCAGGTTATAACTCAGACATTTGAAGGGACGGAAATCCCTCCAGGAGCGATTCCTGAGAATGCTACAGATATTCAAATTACTACTACAGAAGAACCAGTAGAAGATACAAATACTTATTAAGTTTTTATGGAGGAGAAAGAAATGGCAAAGTATGGTTTCGGTTTGGATTTAGGAGGCACAACATGTAAGTGTGGCCTATTTACAACTGAAGGAGAATTAGTTGACAAGTGGGAGGTTCCTACAGATACATCAAATGGCGGTGTAAACATTCTCAAGAATTTAGCTCAGGCAGTAATTAAGAAAATGGAAGAAAAAGGTATTTCTTCTGATGATATATCTGGTGTAGGTATTGGAATTCCAGGACCTGTATCAGAGGATGGTGTTGTAAATCGTTGTGTAAATCTTGGTTGGGGCGTATTCAACGTTGAGAAGGAATTTTCAGAGTGCCTTGGTGGTATGAAGGTAAAGGCTGGAAATGATGCGAACGTAGCAGCTCTTGGCGAAGCTTGGATGGGCGCAGCAAAGGATTATCAGAGTTCAGTAATGGTTACTCTTGGTACAGGAGTTGGCGGTGGTGTTATCATCAATGATGAAATCATCACAGGTTCAGCTGGTGCAGCAGGAGAAATTGGACACATCAGAGTAAATTATACAGAAGAGAATGCTTGCGGATGCGGCAATCACGGATGCTTAGAGCAGTATTGCTCAGCAACAGGTATCGCTCGTCTTGCAAAGATTCGTCTTGCTCAGAATGAGGATGCTAGCTCACTTAGAGGCATTGAGCCTCTTGACGCAAAAGCTGTATTTGACGAGGCAAAGAAGGGTGATGCAGTAGCAAAAGAAGTTGTTAAGAGAGCATGTGAATACTTAGCTCAGGGACTTCAGGTTATTTCAAGCGTTGTAAACCCAGAAGCATTTGTTATCGGTGGTGGAGTTTCAAAGGCTGGACAATACCTTATTGATGAAGTAGAATACAGATTCAATCAGATTGCATTCCACGGATGCAAGAACTCAAAGATTATTCTTGCAACACTTGGTAATGATGCAGGAATTTATGGAGCTATGAAATTAATACTTTAAAATAAGAAAATCCCACAGCGCAAAACTGCGTTGTGGGATTTATCTTTTATGTCATTATCTCTTAATTACTCCGGCGTAGCCGCTTTCTACAATCTTTGAAGCCTGAGCTGTAAGGGTTTCAAAGTCAATCTTCTTGCCACCCTTTAGCCAATCTCTATAAATAAATGTAATAGAGATGGTATAAGAACGAACGATTGAAGGATAATCAGTTTTATCGAAGAACTTTGCGAATGGTTTACTTCTAAGAACAGCATCAGTTACTGACTCATAGAAGAATGAATAGTGATCGTCGCAAAGTAGCTTCTGCTGAACTTCATTACAAGCCTCGAGATAGCTGTAGAAGTGCTTGATACATCCAGGAAGATCAAACGCCTCTGCATAGTCACCAATATTATCAAGAATATCAGAAACAATTTCCTCTTCGATTTCAGCAACTAAGTCATCAAGTGATGAGTAATGTAAATAGAATGTCTTTCTATTGATACCAGCTCTTTCTGTAAGCTCTGTAATAGAAATCTCATTGTAATTCTTTTCAAGGACTAACTCGAAAAAAGACTTTCTAATAGAAGTTAACGTTCTTCTAACTCTTAAATCTTTACTTCTTTCTCTCATATAAATACTCCTTTTAATATTAATTATCTAACTTATTTCCCCATTAAAAGTTCGAGATATTTAAAAACACGAAAACGAGATTAACATATTTCATATCTCTTTGTCTACTATACCACGGAAAAAAGCTTACGAGGAAATTTTAATACTTTTTTAATAGTTTTTTTGTTGCTTAGACACAATTTCAAGTGTATAATGCAATTAGTTCGGTTGCGAACTATTCGGTTTCGAACATTCCGAAGCCGTACAATTAAACACAGCTGTTGAAAAAACGGGGAAAGGAGTGACATGAAAAAAAGAGATTTTGATGATAGGCTTCATCTAGGATTTCTATTTGATTGCACTGCCAGAGAGATAAAGAATGCTGTTAGCAGAGGCATGATAGAAACCACAAAAGGGCAGACAACACTTAAATATGGCTGGCTGTTAGGTTTCTTGGAAAGACAGGAAGAAGCAATCTTTCAAAAAGATTTGGAAAAGCATTTTCACTTTCCTAAATCAACACTTGCAGATATGATTCAATATCTTGAAAAGAATGGATATATTGCAAAGATACCTGTTGAAGGCGATGCAAGAAAGAAGCAGATAGTCGTTACAGAATTAGGTAGGGAATTTACTGAACTTGCCGAAGATCAAATTACGGCTGTTGACGACTATATTTCTAATGATATTCCGCAAGAGCAAATCGAGCTTTTGGTGGAAATATTAGAAAAACTTAGAAAAAATGCTGAAGACTATAAGTCATATGTAGAACTAAAAAAGGAGGATTAGACTTTGGTAAAGAGAATTTTACAGGAAACCAAACAATACAAGCTTGCGGCGATTATAACACCTGTATTCATGATTCTTGAAGTTGCCATGGAAATGGTAATTCCACTTTTAATTGCAGACCTTGTAGACAAAGGCGTGGAACAGGGAAACATGGGTGAAATCTATCGAATAGGTGGATACATGTTGATTTGCGCCATTATCGGTTTGTTCGGTGGAGTTATGGGTGCTTTCTATGGAAGTAAAGCATCGGCAGGACTTGCCAAGAACTTGCGTAAAAAGATGTTTGAAAATATTCAGACATTCTCATTTGAAAATATAGATAAGTACTCAACAGCAGGACTTGTAACAAGACTTACAACAGACGTAACAAACGTACAGAATGCATTTGTTATGGTTCTTAGATTGGGATTTAGAGCACCAGTTACAGTAATTGTGGCAATGGTTCTTTCATTTAGAATTAACGCACGACTTGCTTCAATCTTCTTAATTGCAATGTTTGTAATTCTTGGTGTTATGGGATTCTTGCTCAATAAGACAAGACCACTATTTGAAACATTGATGAAGAAATATGATGATTTGAATGCATCAGTTCAGGAAAATGTTACAGGAATTCGCGTTGTAAAAGCATATGTTCGTGAAGCATTTGAAAAGACAAAATTCCACAAGGGTACAGATGGAATTTACAAGGCTGCAACTACAGCAGAAAAGATGATAGCTTTTGCTATGCCAATAAACACTCTTGTTGTTTACGCATGTATCATTCTAATCAGCTGGTTTGGTGCGCACTTCATCGTACTTGACGGAACACTTACAACTGGTGAGTTGGTATCATTCTTCTCATATTGTATGAACATCCTCATTTCACTTATGATGTTCGCAATGATTTTCATCATGATTACAATGTCTGTTGCAAGTATGCACAGAATTCAGGAAGTGCTGGAAGAGGAGACAACAATCACAAACGGTGAGAATCCAATTTACGAGGTTCCAGATGGCTCAATCGAGTTCAAGGATGTAGTATTTGGATATAACAAGTCGGCCGAGGAGCCAGTTCTTGAAAATATAAACCTTTCTATTAAATCAGGTGAGACAATTGGTGTGCTTGGTGGAACAGGATCCGCTAAATCAACACTTGTTTCAATGATTTCTCGTTTGTACGATGTAGACGCTGGTCAGGTGCTTGTTGGTGGGCATGATGTAAGAGACTACGATGTAGAGATAATTAGAAATCAGGTATCAGTGGTTCTTCAGAATAATGTATTATTCTCAGGAACAATTGCTGAGAATCTTCGCTGGGGTGATAAGAATGCCACAGATGAGGAAGTAAGACGAGCTGCAAAGCTTGCTTGCGCAGATGAATTTATAGAAAAGTTCCCAGATGGATATAACACATTCATCGAGCAGGGTGGTACAAACGTATCAGGTGGACAGCGCCAGAGACTTTGTATTGCAAGAGCTCTATTAAAGAAACCAAAGATTCTCATTCTCGATGATTCTACATCAGCTGTAGATACAGCAACTGACGCAAATATTCGTCGTGCATTTAGAGAAGAGATTCCTAATACTACAAAGCTTATTATTGCTCAGCGTATTTCATCAGTTATGGATTCAGATAGGATCATTGTAATGGATGATGGAAAAGTAAATGACATTGGAACACACGAAGAGTTATTAGCTCGCAATCCAATCTATCAGGAAATTTATGAGCAGCAGACCGGCCAGGGAAGTGGCGATTTTGATTCGAAAGGAGGCGAGGATTAATGCCTAGAGGACCACAACCGGGAGCAATCCCAAAGCTTACAGCAGAACAAAAGGCCAAAAGACGAGGAGTTCTCGGCCGACTTGTAAAATATATTGGTTCAAGATATAAGATCCAACTTATAGTAGTTATCGTTTGTATTTTCCTTTCAGTAATGGGAAATGCAAAGGGAACAGCTTTTATGCAGGAACTTATTGATTCATACATTTTGCCAATGCTTCAAACAGGAAGTACAGATTTTGGACCACTTGCAGCAGCGATAGGACATTTGATTGTTTACTATGCAATTGGTGTTGGTGCAACATTTGCATACAACTGGATAATGATTTTCGTTGCACAGGGTTCACTTAAGGACTTGAGAAATGAGTTATTTGAGAAGATGGAGGATTTACCAATCCGATATTTTGATACTCATGCACATGGCGATATCATGTCAGTTTACACTAATGATATTGATACATTGCGCCAGATGATTTCTCAAAGTTTTCCACAGATGTTCAACAGTGCAATTACAATTGTGACTGTATTTGTTTATATGTGCATGCTTTCAATGCCACTTACAGGCGTTACAATGTTGATGATTCTTGTTATCTTATTTGCAACAAAGTTTTTGGCAGGTACATCTGGTAGATATTTCCGTAAGCAGCAGAAGGCACTTGGTGCAGTAAACGGTAATATCGAAGAAATCATGAACGGCCAAAAGGTTGTAAAGGTATTCTGTCATGAGCAGGAAGTAATGGAGAAGTTCAACAAGCTTAACGAGGACTTATACGAGAATGCTTATCGCGCAAATCGACTTGCAAACTCACTTGGACCAGTTAATGCACAGCTTGGAAATGTAACTTATGTAATCTGTGCGGTAGTAGGTGGAACACTTGCTATCAACGGATGGACAGGACTTACACTTGGTGCACTTGTAGCATTCCTTCAGTTTACACGTTCATTCATCATGCCTATTCAACAGGTATCACAGCAATTCCAGTCAATCGTACTTGCTATGGCAGGTGCAGAGCGAGTATTCGACGTAATTGATGAGGTTCCAGAGACGGATGATGGTTATGTAATGCTCGTAAATGCTAGAGAAGAGAACGGCGAAATCGTTGAATGTGAAGAGCATACAGGAATGTGGGCTTGGAAACATTATCACAAGGCAGAGGGTACTACAACATACCAGAAACTTGCTGGTGACATAGTGTTTGACGATGTTGACTTTGCTTACAACCCAGACAAGGTTGTACTTCACAACATCAAGTTATTCGCAGAGCCTGGCCAGAAAATTGCCTTTGTTGGTGCTACTGGTGCTGGAAAGACAACTATTACAAATCTTATTAATAGATTCTATGACATTGCAGATGGAAAGATTCGCTATGATGGAATCAACATAAACAAGATTAAGAAGGCAGATTTGCGAAGATCACTTGGTATCGTTTTGCAGGATACACACCTATTTACAGGTACAATTGCTGACAATATTCGTTATGGAAAGCTTGATGCTACAGATGAAGAAGTTGTTGCAGCAGCAAAGCTTGCAAATGCAGATGGATTTATTCGTAGATTAGAGCATGGATATGATACAGTAATTAGTGGTGATGGCGGCAACCTTTCACAGGGACAGCGCCAGTTGCTTGCAATCGCAAGAGCTGCAATTGCAGACCCACCAGTGCTTATCCTTGATGAAGCTACATCTTCAATTGATACACGTACTGAGAAGATGGTACAGGATGGTATGGACAAGCTTATGCATGGTCGTACAACATTCGTAATTGCACACAGACTTTCAACTATCCGCAATTCAGATTGTATTATGGTACTTGATCAGGGAAGAATCATTGAACGTGGTAGCCACGAAGAATTAATAAATGAAGGTGGTAAATACTACCAGCTATATACAGGAAAGATTCAAAATGCCTAGACTATATATAAAATAAGTTAGCCCGTTACGACTACAAGCCTTAGCGTCTCTCAGCTTAACAACACGTTTCGCTCGAGAGACCTAAGAGCTTGTAGCCTACGGGCTATTTTTTTCGGTGGTGACCAAGCACTTATATAGCAGCCTCTCAAAGGGCTCATAATTCAGAATTGAGCTCTCCTTGCTAGCAAGAATCATATCGTTCTTAGTAGTTTTCGAAAAATCCAAATCAAAATGATTGCTATTTTTGCATATATATTCGATGAAGACACGCTGAGCACGTCCGTTGCCTTCTCTAAATGGATGAATCATATTGATTTCACCAATTAAATAAGCCAGCTTCTTTGACATTTCAGTTTTGTCAGTTACATCTAGCAGATAATTATTGTGAATAATCCACTCTTGAACCTTTTTAAATTCGATTGTAATGAATTGTGTAAGGCAGAAAATAGTACCCTTAGAAATATCGACGGTGCGGATTTCACCAGCCCAGTCGTAAATATCCTGGAAAAGATACCTGTGAATTGCACAAAGATGGTCTAAAGAAAAATCTCCAGGAATAGGACGCTGACTAATCTCGAAATAGCGAGCGCTGGTAAGCTCCTGCTCAACCTTGAAAAGCTCGTCCTTGTCACGAATATCTAATTTGTTTTTTAGGACATGAGTGTGAGGATAACAATACTGACCATTATCCTCGTACTCATAACGGTAATATTCATCCATCATAGATTTAACCTACCGAAACATATCTTGATGTAATCTCACGAACCACATCTTCTACATCAATCTCTCTTTCGATAATCATACGTCCACGCTCAAGCTCCTCTGGAGTAAGAATCATATCCTCCATTGCAAAAGAAGCTTGAATACTAGCTATTTTCTCGTCAGTAGACATTAGTCTCTCCTTATTTATCGGCTTAAAATCCATATTTCCAGCCCCATCCCCTAAATACAAATGTTAAAAAAAATAACTAATGCAATTATATCACAAAATCAGTGTACTTACTATAAAGGACAAAAAACGATGTCAGCCCTTATTAAATGGGTGTTTTAATAGTCAATTCACTGATATTTCACAGAATTTACTACTATTGTCTGTAAAATTCATATTAGGACAATCCGATATTGAAATTGTAGTAGTACACCTATGTCTAAAAGTGCGTGTAAAAATTGCTACTACAAATTCAAAGAAAGCTTAGAAATGGGGTTCTAAGAAAAGGGGAAAAGCCTATGAAAGACAGCATGAATAAGTTGAAAAGAATGATTGCTTTCCTGTTGTGTATGTTACTTCTCACAACAACAGTTGGAGACGACTTCTTTGCCTTGGCAGAGGATGACATTCAGGTGGAGGAAAGCGCATCAGAAAGCGAACCTGCAGCAGCGGAGCCAGCAGAGGCAGCACCAGCAGAAGAAGCAAGTGTGGCTGAAGAGCCAGCAGTAGAGCCACAGACTGGAGAAAGTGGAGAAGCAGCAGAAGCAACTGCAGAGCCAGACGCAATTGCTGAGGGAGAATCATCTGGAGAAACACCTAGCGATGAGACACCAGTGGACCCGGCAGCAGTTATAGCTGAGAATGCAGCAGAAATAATCAACAATGGAGAAACTGTCCCAGGTACAGAGGAGACAGTTAATTCTAATGAGCAAAATCCAGAGAATCAGGAAAATGGCGATTCTGAGAACCCTTCTGAAGAAGGCGAGAATCAGAATGAAAATAGCGAGAACCCAGAGGAAACCCCATCCGAGAATATAGATGAGAATAATGAATCAGGAAATACTGATGATGGAAATGGTGAAAAGACAGAAGAAACAATAGCAGACGAGGAAACAGGCGACGAGGTCGATAAGGATGACAAGAACAAAGAAGAACTAGAAGATGATGAAAACATAGACGATGAAGAAGAAATAGATGAGGAAGATGCAGAAAAGGACGATGAGGAAGAGAATCTAGAAGAGGAAGAGGAGACTGAAGAGGAAGAATGCGAGCATGAATGGAAGTACACTTCAAATGGTGATGGTACTCATGTAAAACGATGTGCTCTTTGTGGCGAGGAGTATACAGAAGGATGTACATTCGATGCTGAAGGTACATGCACTTGCTGTGGTTATAAAAAGGATGAAGAAGAGTGTCAGCATGAATGGGAATATGAGTCAAACAATGATGGTACTCATATAAAGAGATGCACACTTTGCGGTGAAGAAGAGACAGAAGAATGTACCTTTAATGAAGATGGAATATGTATTTACTGCGGATACGAAAAAGATGATGAAGAATATGAGCTTGTAGAGACATACTTCAGCAAGACAATTGATGGTGTTGTTGTGTCTGTTTATGGCTGGATTCCAGCAGGCGCATATATAGAAATAAGCTCAGTGTCTATTTCAACTGCAGAAGCTGTAGTAGAAAACGCTGGAAAGGAAGACTTTGAGGTATTCAAGGCCTTTGATATCCAGATTTACATGAGTAGTGGAGACATCTATCAACCAGAAACAGACGGTAGAAGTGTTGAAATTACGGTAAAAGGCGTATCAGAGGTAGGAGAAGTAGCGGATTATGAGGTAGAAGTACTTCGTGAAGAGCATGATGGCTCTGTAGAAGAACTGAATCCTACAGTAAATGGCGAGGATGTTACCTTTAATTCAGAACATTTCTCGTTAATTATCCTTGGTGTAACAAACTCTACAAGCCAAGGAACTATCACCGTAATTGCAGGAAATAGCATCGGTACTGCAGAAGAAGCGGCAACTTATGTAAGAGTAAATAGTGCCTATATAACAGTCGAGATGGAAGAAGATCAGGAGCTATCTATAAAAGCAACTGTCTATAAGAATAATACAACTGTTGGAAGAATAGCATCAGGTGAGGTTGTTGGTACAGCAAAATCTACCAATTATACGGCATCGGCTGATGAAACACATACGTTTAATTTTACATTTGATAGCACATCAGAAACATGGATTTCTCCTGGCACTAATTATTCTGTTGTATTTACTGTTAGTGATGGTACTGCAGAAATAGAGTATGGTTTTAATGATTCACCAATTTATTTATCAGGTGACACAGATGCTCAAAGTGAAAAAGGTGCAGTAATTGTAACTGCAGAGGAGTCAGATGCGCCTTCTGATATTACAGCTATTATGCTGAAGAATTCAAATTCTGACAGGACACTCTATTCAGCAACCGGTAGTGCAGCAGCATACACAGGCTCAATATGCTATTTGGTTGGTGACACCGACACACTTACTGTGCAGCTTTCTCCATCATATACACGTGCAATAACATGGACATTGACATCCAATTCAGGCGCTCCAGGAGCTATTGTGCGTAGTAGTAGCGATACCACGACAGGAATGGCCTATAATTTGACGGCTGAAGGCGCCGGTATTATGACATTGGAAGCAAAATATAGTAATAGCATTGTTGCAACACTATCTATTACTGTCCTTCAACCATATTTTGAAGGTAACACTGCTCAAACATCATACTCAGTAGAGTATAAGGGCTCTGCCTATGAGCCAACAATTGGATTATATAATGGATCAAACTCTGTGACGATTGATAGTACTTCGTATACGGATAATACTGATGCAGGTACAGCAACAGCGACAGTAACTTATACAAACAATGTAACATATAACTTCAAAGTACCGTTTACAATTACACAGAAAGCTTTATCTTGGTCAACAAATTTTAGCAATATTTCTTGGACGGGCGTTGTAAATACATCTACTGACAAAGTTATAGCTGACCCAGGAGCTACAAGTACGCTATCAGTATCACTTGTATGGGAAACAGATTACACAGTAACTCTGTCTAACAAAGCATATACAACAAGCGGAATAACATATACAGCAACAATAGGAGAAGGTACTAGCGGAAATTATTCTGCATCAGGTGTCAGTGGAACAATTACAGTAAGCACTGCAAGTACAGATATTAATAATTATGTAGAGGTACATTGGGCTAACGATAGTGTACCAAGATATAAATACACAGGAAGTGGAATAGAGCCAATAGCAGATATGACTTGGGGAACCGATTTTATCTTCTATCTGAAAGACACTACAACTGTGGCAACCTTTGTAACTTCTAGTAGTACAACAGTAGAGTATGACAACAATACGAATGTTGGTGTTGGAACTGCTGTTGTTAAGTTTACAGTTACTGGTTATAGTGGATATTTAACACTAAAATTTACAATTTACGCACTAGATATTTCTGACAAACTGACAATAACTATTGCAAACGAGGATGGAACAGAAGTAACTAGTGGTATTGCAAAATATACACATACAGGCTCGGCTATCACACCAGATGATTATCTCGGGGATGGAACTAAGGATTATATTACAGTAGCTTATGGCAGCACTTCTCTAACAAAGAATACAGACTATACTGTAAGCTACACAAACAACAAGAATATTGGTACCGCCACTGTTACAATCTCTGGTATGGGAAACTATTCAGGCTCTCAGGATGCTTACTTTACTATAAAAGCAAGCTTTGCTTTGGATGCTACTATTTATGTAAGTAGCTCTACTTATGGTGCAAATGCGGATAATGATTGGGCATCAGGATATTCAAGGAACTATACAGGAGAAGCAGTAAAGCCAAGTGTTTATGTAGAATTAAATGGTCAGGATTTCACAGGATATACGGTAGACTATGCAGATACAATTAATTCTGATAATACAAAGGCTACAGCTATAACTGCAGATGCAGGAACGAAGTATGTAATCTGTACTTATAATGGTGTAAGTATAGCAGCAAGTTATACAGTAAAGAAAATAGATATAAGTACTAACAGTGCAGCAGTGTTTACTGTAATTAATAGCGAGCAAACATATACAGGTAAGGCAATAGGAACTACATTAACAGCTGGTACAGACTATAGCTTTAAGTACACATCTACCGAAAAAGAGAATACATTAACTAAAGATACAGATTACACATTGGCATTTGCTGATGATACAAATGTGGGGACAGCCACAATTACAATAACAGGAACGGGAAGTAATTATACTGGAACACAAACAGCGACATTCACTATTACGCCGGCAAGTATAACAGCCTGTACAATTAACCTTGAATACACAGAACATGCGTATACTGGCTCATACCTAACCCCTACTGTAAATGTTGTATTCAACAATATAGACATGGGTACAACGACAACAAGTGTAACTAACTTTAGCGTAAGCTATGCCGATAATAAGGCAATAGGAACTGCTAGCGTAACAATAACAGGAACAAATAATTTGACAGGTAGTACGGTATTAACGTTTACAATTACCTCAAAGAGTTTAAATAATCTAACAGTTACAATTAATGGCAAATCGGTTCAGACAGACGCTTATAATCATGAGTTCTTTGTAGACGACAGTCTTGTATATATTGGAAAAGAAGTAACCTGTAAGGTGGTAATTAAAGATGGTTCGACCACCCTAGAAAAGGGTGCAGATGGTGATTACACAGTTTCTTTGACCAATGGAAAGAGCATAGCTGATCCAAGTAAATATGCATACAATGACACAAATGTTACCTATACAAGTGCCGTTGTTATCACAGGACAAAATAACTATAATGGCACAACAAGAACCATTTACTTTAATATTTCACCTCGTTCAATTGAGGCTGATACTGTAACAAAGACTATTACAAATCCATCTTGGAGTAGTACTACGCCATTTGTTCCAACGGTTGAGCTTGTGGATAATGGAACTGATTTGAAGTCAACTTTGCGCGGACAGCCTTTGACAGAGTATAGTTATACAGTAACAGCAGAGACCGCTACTACAGCAGGTGCAAGTTATGCAGTCACTATAGAAGGTAAGGGAAATTATACAGGTACATACGAGGACACATTTAGCGTAGGAAAGGACATTTCTACAGCTACAGTTACGCTTGTTAATCCATTTTACGCAAGTAAGGAGTATTCAAAGAATTCAAATGATGTATTTGTGGCAGAATACTTAGGACAGAGTACACATCCAACGGCAACAGTAGTGGTGGACGGTACTACGCTTACCCGTGCTGATTCTGATGATGATGCGGATGATTCAGGTGATACAACTGGGGATTATACTGCTTATTATTATAGCGAGCAGTTCTCTGGAGATACATATAATGCCCATAATGGAAGTAATGTAATTACAGTAGAACTTACTGGAATTAACGGATATTACGGAACCTATACATATTACTATAAGATTGAAGCAATAGATTTGTCTAAGCCAACTACAGCATCTGAATATGTAAGCAAGGTCGATCCAGCTGGAATACCTCTGCCTGCAAATGGATATGATTTGGGCTATACAGGTAGCACTATTGATATCGCGCCATCTTATGATAGTAGTGGAGCAAATACAAATGATAATGCATTTACATTGACTTATTATGGCTATTACAGCACTTCTACACAGACAGCTGTTGAGACTCTTACATATGGAGATGACTATGTACTAAATCCAACAGCAGTAGGAGCACCAGTAAAGGATGGTTATGATGTAACAATTACTGGTCAAGGTAATTACTCGGGTACGCGTACATATACTTATAATGTTGTTGCTGGAGAATTAGGCACAATTAGTATCGATGCGACGAAAGTGGATGAATTCCTGCACTATGACGATGATACTCAGACTTACTGGGTATATTACACGGGAAGTGAAATAAAGATTGATAATTACCTAATAGTAACGAATGCAGCAGGGGACACTCTGACTAAAGGCACTGATTATACACTAAACTATTCAAACAATACGAATCCAAGTACAAGTACAACCACTGCCACTGTAACTGCTACTGGAACAGGCAATTATTCAACGACATCAACCACAGCTGCAGTTAGCTTTACAATTAAAGCCATTTCAGTTGATGACTTTGTAGTTACATTTGATAAGGTATATACGTATAGTGGAAGCGCGTATAAACCAAAAGCTAGTGATATAACAGTAACTTATGGAACAGGTGGCGAAGTGCTTACAGCAGGAACTGATTTTGAGATTTTGACTGATGGCTACGGCACTAATACCCTACCAGGACTTAGCGATGATAGTGATTCGACATATGACAACTATATTACTATAAGTGGTTTGGGACATTACACTGGTACAAAGCGTGCTACATTCTCGATACTGCTTAATTTAGAGGATTATACTAATGGAACGACTACAACTGATAATTCAAAGAAACTAATTACAATATCAGTTGGTGGTCCATATACAATTGATGCAGCAATACCTAAGAGCAGTATTACGGTATCATACTTTGATACAGTGCAGGATAGTTATGTAGCAGTTGATAGTAGCTACTATAATGTAACAGGAAATACAAGTGTGCCTGGTGATGGAACACTATTGTTTACAGGCTTGAACTATGTAGCAAATTCTTGTACAGTTGCGGCAAAATTTGTAATTGACTTGAGTACTGATGCAGGTAAGGCATACTTTACAATGCCAACAAATATTGCATACACAGGCTCAGAGATTGATATAGCAGGAAAGTTGACCTGCTTACTTGATACTGCAATCCTTGGCACAGACTATACGGTCTCATATCCAACTTTCCCAACGGCAGAAGAGCTGGTGGAATATAAGACAAAGGTAGGACAGAAGACTATTACTGTCACAGCAACTGATGATTCAAATTACTTTATTAACTCATGCACATTTAAGCCATCTATTAAATATGATTTAGACAAACTTGTAGTAGGCACAACATTAACGATAACATCGCCAGATGCAGCGAATCCGATTAGCTATGACTCTACAAATGAGTACTATTATGCTACATACTCTAAATTAATAGGAACATCAGGTTTACCTTATACAGTAACAGCACAATTTGGTCCTGATACAACTACGGATGTTTTAAGTAGTGATACACCAAATGGAGATACATATCTTAAGGTTACAGACAATGGACTTACATCTGTAGGTAGCAAGCTGATAACTGTGTCAATTGGTAATTCTGATTATGTAATGGGCGGCCCAAGAACGATACCGGTTGAAATCGAAGGTATAAACATTGATGATTACTATGGTGAAATAATGAATGAAGAAGGTACCGCATACGTAACCTATGATGAGTACCAGTACACCGGTAAAGAAATTCAGCCTGAAGTCAGAGTAAGAGCAACATCTTCAACCGCTGAAAGCGAGGCCCTAGTATTAGGCTCTGATTATACAGTGAGCTATCATGCAGCAGCTCAAGTTAGCACAACAGAGCTCGCCTATGCAATTATTACAGGTAACGAAGCAGCAGGCTACATAGGCACATTAAAGATACCATATAAAATTGTAGCTAGAGATATTTCGACTTGTGATATAGATGTTGAAACAGCGTACTATGTTGGTTCATCAGTACCAGTAATGCCAAAAGTAACAATCACGTATGGAAGTACTGAATTTACAGAAGGCACTGATTATACAGTGACATATACTAATAACACTATGGGGGCTACAGATTACACCGGAGTGAAGGGTAAATATTCTGTAACTGCCTTAGGTGGAAATGTCACAGGCTCTATTGCGGCAACAGATTTTGATATTAAGAGACTAGATTTCTCAAATACTGATATGGTTTACCTAGTTGATGAGGATGGTGATACTATCGATGAATCTAAGGAATTAGTTATTGATTACACAAGAGATACACAAGATGAATATGAGCTTGTTACAGCATGGGTAAATAATCCATATTACCAATCTGACGATGACAAAACCTATGCTTTGGACCCTTCATCAGCAGGAGCTGCTGATTATACAATTACTGTATACAATGCAGCAAATGTAGTAAGTGAAATAAAAGAAATGGGCACTTATACTCTAAAGGTTTCTGGAAATACAAACAGAAACTGTGAGGAGACACGAATTGTCCGTGTAAGGGTTGCACCACGTTCTATTCCTGCAAACTATATAAATAATACTGGAGAGATTAACATAACAGTAAGTGATGTGGAGACTTTAAATACTGACCCTACAATAGCAATTACTGATTCGGGCGTATATGGAGCTACTACTACAGATCCAGTTCCTCTTGTTAATAATACTGACTACACCTATACAGTTACAGGTAATGATGTTGCAGCAGCTGGAGCATACAAGACTGATTCCCAGGGCAATTATGTAACGGATGACTATGGCAATTATGTAGTAGCTGATGGATCGCCTTATGTAACAATTACAGGTATGACAAACTATAGCACTGATCCTGTTAATATTGCATTTTCAGTAGGTAAAGACCTAGGTGTAATGAAGGAGAATGGCGAGATTACCTACACCAAGGAAAATCCAGCCTCATATATTTGTGAATACTACTATGATGGTGTAAGTCATATTCCAACACTTGATATTACCTTGGTTTCAGATGGAACAGCATTAGTAGAAGGCACAGATTATACCGTAGAAGTAACAGAGGATGGTGTAGTAGATTCTATAAGTGCTGGAGAAAAGACCATCACTGTAACTGGTATGGGCAAGTACTATGGTAGCTTCACAGATACATATAAGATTAACAAGCGAGTAATATCTGGTTCTATCACATGGAACAACAAATACACATATCAGGAAGGTGTAGCTACGACAGATAAGCTCACATTTACAATGGCCTATGATGACATGAAGGTCCTTACAGCTACAGAGGCATTGGCAATATTTAATGATGCTTCACTAGCAGGCTACTACTACGTTGAGTATGATGGTGAGGCAATTAAGCCTACACTATCAATAACTGACCCAGGTCTTGCAGAGGGCGCAGACACTACAATAGCAGCATCAGATTATGCATATACATATGTACATAATGATGCATACTATGACCCAGCAGTATATGGTGATTGGACATGTGTACAGATAAACTTTACGGATGATGGAAACTATAGTGGTGCGTCACCTATTATTACTGCATACTTCTTGATTGGACCAAACGACATCGAGAAGAACGATTTCAAGGTTCAGTTCGCTGATGAAGAAGAGTTAAAGTTAAGAGGATATGTAATTGATTATACTGGATACTATCAGACACCGGAGGTAGTAGTATCTGATAATTCTTCTTCTCCATTAACAGAAGGAAAAGACTATAAGGTATACTACAGTGATAAGTTGTTGACTGATACATCAACATCAGGCCTTAAGGCAGCTACAACACCAAGAGACCCTGGTATTGCATATGTATATGTAGAGGGTATTAACAGCTACACAGGTGTTAAGTACAGAGAATTCTACATTTCCGAAGATATAAGTAATGATTTGGTTAGAGTAGGTACCTTTGATGATTCTGGTACATTTACAGAGGGAATTCCTAATCTCTTCCAGACAGGAAAGGCTGTAATCCCAGACTTTAGTGTGATTCTCGATAGAAAAGAGTACACTTCTAGTGAGAAGGCATACAAGGTTCTTACAAAGGGCACAAATTATACGGTATCCATAGGAGATACTGATGATTATGAGACCTATGAGGATATTGTAATCACAGCTAACTCTACCACAACGGAATTCTACACTAATAGTAAGACTGTAAGGGTAGGAATTGTGCTAGACCACAGCCTGGTTGAAATCAGCGGTTATGAGGATGAGTACGAGTATATTGGTGTAGCTATTAATCCTGACTTTGAGACGAATTATGACAATATCTCTGTAACCAACGTGGCATACAAGAACAGCAGTGGAACCTCAATAGATGCATCTACAGTAATTGATGTTGGTACTTATACGGCAGATGTTACATGGACGGCTGAATCAGGCGAGACAGATACCATTGAGGTAGAGTTTGCCATTGTTCAGCGTTCACTTTCAGATTGTACAGTTGTAATTGGTAAGTCACAGCGCTACACAGGTAAGTCCTTGAAGCCAAGCTTTACAGTATTCCTAAAGACTACTGATTTGGATGATAATGCTGTTGTAACAAAGCTTAAATCAGGTACTGATTACACTACTACCTATGATAGTAGTACAACAGGAACTGGCGTAATTACACTTACTGGTAAGGGCAACTTTAAGGATTACGCATTCCCTACATATGATATTAATCTATGGCCTGTAGTAAACCTTAGAGTAACTGCAACAACTCAGAGCTCTATATCAATTGCTTGGGAGCGTGATATGTACTCAGATGGTACAGAGCTTACACTTCAAAAGATGAACTCTAGTGGACAGTATGTAGCAGTGGGCTCACCAATAAAGGTAGCAGGAAAGACTACTAAGTACACATTTACAGGACTAGAAAGCAGCTCTAAATACCAGATTAAGGCCAGAGCATACACAGATAGTGGCGTATATACTGCAAATGAAAAGGCAGCGTATGTACAGGCAGCAACAGAGCTTAGCTCATCATCAGTGACGGGCTCAAGTCCAGCCAGTGGCAAGGCAATGCTTACATGGCTTGATTCTGGAGATGTTACTATGTACTACATCTACAGAGATACAAATACTACAAGCAAGTCAGACGACACACTTGTAGCAGTAATACCTGCATCTACAGGAGAATACACAAATGTAAATCTTGCAGCAGGCACATATTACTACTATCTCAAGGGCTACTACCTATCTAATGGAACAAAGGTAGAAGTAAATGAGTCTGATTATGTGGAGATAGTTGTAAACTAAAGATTGCCTTTTAGATGATTCATTGGCCAAGGGGCGTAGTATGTCCCTTGGTCTTTTTGTTGGATGTTTAATAATTATTTAGTATAATATGTGTAATAAAAGCATTTTTATTGGGGAAGGGTAATGAATGTCTGAGGGCAAAAAGTTTATAATCGGGGGATTTGAGTTTGATACTTATTATGAGTATCGAGCAGCCCAGGAAGATGTTAAGAAAATAGAGTGCATCAATGAGGAGCTTGATATCCAAGACCCTGAGGTTGCTTTGCGCTTATATAACGACATCCGAGATGGAATTATTACCTTTAACAGCCCAATAGGCACTCAGTATGCAGAGCATGTGGCAGATATTGTGGCTAACAAGTCTGCAGATATGCTAGATGACCGTGAAATTATAGAAGAAGCAGCAGGAAAGGCGAAGAGTACGAGGCTCCTTGGCCTTATTTTTGTGTCTTTAGCTGCTGTATTAATAGCAGTCTTTGTTGGTGTGGAAATAAAGGATGTTGCTCACGCAAGAAAGATGGCAAAGCTACAAGAGAGTATTTTAACGGCAGGAGACACTAATAATTCACAAAATAACGTTAATATAGATAAAGAAAATGACGATATAGATTCTGTAGAGGACACAAATGGGGGTGAAAGTGTAGATACCAGTGCCTCTGCAAATGAGATTACATGGGATTATATTGAGAGCCCATGGGATACAAATTATGCACAATCGGAGCGTGCAATTCTCCCTGAAATGGTTGATTTATACACGCAAAACAACGATTTTGTGGGGATTCTCACAATAGTAGATACAGATATCAACTATCCGGTTATGCAGACACCTAGTGATCCAGAGTACTATTTGAGGCGCGATTTCTTTGGCGAGGCAGATACAGCAGGTACTCTTTTTGTTGACTACAGGTGCGATATAGTAAATCCAACCACAAACACAATTATCTATGGACATAATATGCGTTCAGGTACTATGTTTGGTGGACTTAAGAGATATTTAGATTACGATTATTATCAGTCTCACAAGACTATTATTTTTAAAACGCTATACGAGGAAATGGAATATGAAGTAGTGGGAGTAGGCCTTTCAGAGGTGGGCTATGACGATGATGATACCTACAAATACTACGATTTCATAGATGCCCTCACAGGCTCTGAGCTACAGGAGTTTCTTGATACTATTCAGAGCTTGTCTGTATATGATGAGACGATTGATATTACTGGTACTGACAAAATATTGACTCTCAGCACGTGCAATACTTATAAGGAAGACGGAAGAATGTTCATCGTAGCAAAGAGAGTCAGATAGATATTTTGAACTGACACTTATATTCTAACTGGGTAATTTGGGGTAGGATGCTATGGTGAAAAAGGGATTTTTGAAAAAAATAGGATGTATTCTAATTAGCACATCAATTGTTCTGACGGGCTGGACGTTTCTTTGCAGCTCGACTTCGGAAGCCGAAGGAACTTATTCCGGAACTACATATACAATTACAGATGGAAATCTAGCGCTGGGAGACCTGGTTGACTATATGAACGAGGTAGTTACCATTACGTCAAGTAGTGATACTACGGTTGAAGATTCGGCAGCAGCGGGACTTAGTACATTAGAGACTTTTAAAGTAAGTGGAAACGTTAGTGTAGCGGCAGATGCATTTAATGGAGATTCGGCTCTTACTAGTTTTTCATGTACCACAATGACAAATGCAAAGGCATCTTCATTTAATGGATGTACAGGTATTGTATTCTCAATCTCGGGCCAGACAGTAGGAAGTGGATATTATATTTATGATAAGGCCTTATATAATGGCACAACACTTGTGTATGTACCAAATAAGGTTGGTTCATCATTTACAGTAAAAGAAGGCACAACAACCATTGAGGCCGGGGCTTTTGATGATACAACAGTTACAGAGTTGAATTTTGAGAATAAGAGCGCTGGAAAGATAGTTTATATTGGTAGCCACTCTAATTGGCCAGAATCAGGAAGTACAATCAATGCATACGGTGCTACAAATGATAGTTATGTAGTAGATTATTTCTCAACGAAGTGCTTGAATGCTGGCACTCATACAGTAAACTGTGATAGTTCAGAGCCAACTGAGAAATACACTGTAACTATCACTGAGGTGGTTGGTGATGATACCTATACACTTACATATTCTGACCAGAAGGCAGGTACAGTAATAACTCCAACAGCACGAACAGGCTATAGCTGCAGCGATACATATACTGTTACTTCTGAGGAGGACCAGAGTCATACCTTTACTTATACAAAGGATCCTGACCCAACACCTACAACTATTACAGTAACAATTACTGAGGTGGCTGGAGAGACATATACATTGACCTATACAGACAAGAGCGAGGGCGATGTGATTTCTCCAACTGCAAGAGATGGATATACATGTAGCGATAGCTATACGGTTACATCGGAGACAACACAGGCTCATACTTTTACTTACACAAAAAATGATGATCCAACGCCAACACCTACACCAACGCCAGACCCTGGTGGAGGCGGCGGAGGTGGGGGAGGCTCCTCTAGCGGAGGTTCCTCAAGCAGTTCAAGCTCAACAACCACTACGACAACTGATACTGTCAGCGAAGAAGCCCAGACTACAGCAAAGTACCATATTATCGAGGGCGGCGGGCAGATAGTTGATCAGAATGGTGGACCAGTGCGCATCGTTTGTGATGGCCCTGTAGACAAGCTTGCTTACATTTTGATGGATGGAAATAAAATCCAAAGCGGCAATTATACTATCGAGTCAGGCTCTACAATATTGACTCTTACAAAGGATTATATTGCTTCATTATCCCTTGGAGATCATGCTGTACAGTTCCAATATACGGACGGATATGCTATAACAGGACTTAGGATTACAAGTTCTGCAACAAGAACTACAACTACTGTTACATATAGAGTTTCTTCTGATGGCTCTATCTCTTCAGGACATACCAGAGATTCAACTCCACAAACAGCGGATGGATTTGATAGCAGGTATCTCCTTTGCATGGGAATGTTCTTGCTTGGTGCTGGTGCAATTCTCATAAGCAGACAGAGAAAGCTGGAAGCAATTCTTGCTAACAGAGAGGATGAATACTAAAAGATAGGGTGAGAATATGATAATTGAGACTATTGTTTATGCGGCTTTAATAATTGGATTGTGCTTGGTATGCGATAATAGTTTATCAAGGAGGTACTATGTTCCTTTAAAGGTGGTATGTAGTGCCTCCTTTTTGGGGATACTATTTATAAATTATTATTTTTCTGAAAAGCTGACAATGATGATGTGGGCGCTATTGGCATGCTTTGTTGGTGATCTTTTAATGGGCCTATATAATACCTACTTGCGAAAGCAGTTTATGGTGCTTGGAATAATCGCATTTATGCTTGGCCATGTTGGTTTGCTCAATTATATGTGCCGTATTACCGACAGAAACAGCGCGCTAGTGTACATATTGCCGATAGTTCCGTGCTTGATACTCCTGGCCGTTAGAAAGGTGTGTAAGCTTCATATGGGAAGCCTTTTGCTGCCATGCCTGATATACTGCTATTTCGTTAGCACGATGGCATTAAAAGCGCTAGAATGCGGATTAAATGGCATGCCGTGGCTTGGTGTAGCAGGAATCCTGTTTTTATTTAGCGATTTTGCCATCCTGTACTTGTATTTTTATCATTTCAGGAAAAGGGAAATCAAAAGAATAGTGCACTATTTCAATTTGGCAACTTACTATAGTGCAATATTGATATTTATATTTAGCTTATAGAATAGAAAAGACCTGCAGACTGTTCTGCAGGTCTTATTTTTAGTCCTCTGTTGAGTCAGATTCTTCGTTTTCTTCTGGCTCTTCTTCTGTATTTTCGTCTACATCTTGGTGAACGTAGCTAGGATCATAAACAACATATCTATTAGATTCTCTAAAGATTGTGTTTGAACTACCCATTTGGCAGACGGTAATAACATCGCCGTTTTTAACATCATCGGCCTTTACGGAAAGAACCTGTCCAGATTCGTACTTGGTTGAGATTTGCTCTCCATTTACGAATACCTTTGACCATTTGGTGAATTGATCACCGTAGATGTGAAGTCTACCGTTAAAGTAGTAGGCACTGTCAATTTCAACATCTTTTACACCCATTATCAAATCAGAAGCAGTGTATTCAGTGCCGTATTTGTATGTGTAGCGATTTCCATACATGATATCGTACTGAAGCATCTTTAGATCATTCATGTAGTCGGAAGTGCCGTACTGCTTGCCGGAAGCCATTGCATTCTGGTGGTAAGCGTTAATATTACCATTGTGAATGCCAAGGCGATTTAAGTATTCAGAAACAAGTTGGTAGGTTGTAAGGTCCTGATCAACCTTTGGCATACCGAAGTTGTTCCATGTGAAGTACTTTGTCTTGTAAAGGTCGCCAGTTGCCTGGTCATCCTCTGTAAGACCCATGGTTGGTAAGTGGTCACCAAACATGATAACAAGTGTATCCTCTCCACGAGCATCGAGAGCCTCGATATATTTCTGGAGGAAATCGTCTACATTGTAAATACGATTTACGTAATATTCCCAAGCCCAGTTTTCTTCCTCTGTCTTGCCAACAGCGTTGACCTTGATAGCAGGATTTTCCTCGACCTGGTATGTTGGGTAAGAACCATGACCCTCTACAGTGATAGTGTAAACAAAATCACTTCCTGGTGTAGAATCCATGGCGTCCATTGTTCCATCAATAAGAATATCATCAGTTGGCCAGTTGCCTAGAGGTGTATATTCAGTAATATCAAGCATTTCCTTTGATGTAAATGTATCAAATCCCATCATAGAGAATGCGTTGGCACGGGAGTAGAAATTACCACCGTTGTTGTGCACGATGTGTGTGCTATATCCATCCTCAGAAAGGACATCCGCATAACTCTCAACGTCTGTCTCCTTGAGGATAGTCTTTTGAGGATATTCTCCAGGTCCAAAGAAGCTACAGCTAAGACCAGTAAGAACCTCAAACTCTGAATTACAAGTTCCAGCACCTACAACAGGTACGATACAGTGACCTGTTGAGTAGTTTTGCTCCAGATAGTGTACGAAAGGAATTGGATCCTCGCTTGTTTCGATGAAGCTTGTCTCGGAAACATCGTAGAATGACTCAAGCAACATAACAACAATATTTGGCTGATTATCGCCAGTATCAATCTCAGTAACTGTCAGGTTGCCATCAGACTCTCCGTCCTCACCGGCAATGTCGTAGGTAGTAGATTCGATAGAATTAACATAAGCCTCATCTGCCTCGACAATTGACTTGATTTTTGCTTCGGAATAACCAAATGGACGATTCATACCTCTATCGAGAACAGAGGTAGAAAAACCATATAAATAACCATAATCCAAATATCCCTGAGCAAGGTTACCGAAATATGAAGTCATGATTCCAGTTCCTCTAAGGAATACTGTTGATGGATAAAGGGATGCAAACAATAAAACTACAAGGATAAGTCTCTGCCAAAATGGCTTTACATTTTGTTTCTTTGGCCCCTTTATACAGTAAATAACAAGAATTCCTATATATACTAGAAGAGCGATAACAGAAATTGTAGCTTCCTGCGCTGAGAAGTAGTTTGAATCCTGCATTGTCAGCAAATCGCTAATCATGTAAAGGTCAGTGTAACCGAAAGGTGAGACACGGTTTAGTAGAATGACGCAGTTGATAATACCTAGTATTATGAAAAACATGCTGATGAATAATCGCCACCAGCCTCTACGTCTACTCAAGAACACAATGCTCAAGGCTACGAAAACACAATATGAATTAAATAAGAAAGGACCTGTATGATTAACTACAAATCCTACGGCCTTTACGAAGGAATGTCTTGATAACCACTCCATTAAAAATATTATCGCCATGGAAAGAGGAATCTGCATCCAAAATGCATATTCATCCCAAAGCTTTATCCACAGCTTGTGGAACTTTGAATTGCTGTACCATTTTACTGCCTTGGAATTAGCTATTGCAGCAAATGGCTTTTTGATAAGCTGGCCAGCTTTCTTAAAAACACTAAAGACCTTGAAAACTGACTTTGCTTTATTTAAAAATTTCTTCATGAATCCTCCAATTTAATAGAGCCTTGCTAGTGTTATTTTAGCAAGACAGTAAGTAAAAAGAGTGTTAAAATAATCATAATCCAACGGATTATAACACTTTATTTTTTATTAGGCAAGAAAGGACCCGCCATTCTTAATGAAGCTACAATTTTATAAAAAGGGTATACCTACCAAGATTATAAAGCGAATAGTAACACTGACCATTGTATTTGTAGTGTCAGTGATTTTCTTTGAAATAATCACCAATATTTCTGAAAAAGTAGAAGTATCAAATCAATCAACTCCAACACTTCCAGTAGTATCAATAAATTATTTGTCAGATGCTAAGACTGAGCTTCACGGCTACGTAAGCGAGATGGACCCTGCTTACATGCGCGATGCTATAATACCACTTGATGAAGATAGAAATGTCAACATATCTATAGACGCAAAGGACTATAATATTGACACAATTAGCTACGAAATTAGATCTCTCGATACACAAAGAAACATTTCTAACAATGAATTGGACTTTGAAAAGGAGCAAGATGTAATAACTGCTAGTTTTCAGGCAGAAAATCTCATTGAGAAAAACGAAGAGTACTTATTAATAATTACCCTTGGAAATTCTTCAGAGGAAATCTATTACTATACTAGAATTATGCAGCCAGACAGTTGCCACGAGGAAGAGATACTTGATTTTGCTCAGTACTTTCATAATACTGCGCTGTCAGCGGATGCCTCTGATTTGGCCACATTTATTGAGCCAGATGTGTACAACACTAGCGAGGACCTAAACCATGTAACTATCAACTCATCTTTGTCACAGATATCATATGGTACATTTGATGGACAGCAGGTTGGAGATACACGAGTGGCCCTTACAGATATTAGTACTAATTACATTAGTCTTACTTTATCATATGAGGTTTCTCGAGAATATGCCGGCAAGACAGAGTACTATACTTGTTCAGAGGATTATCGAATTAGATATACTGCTGACAGAATGTATTTGCTTGCTTATGACAGGACAATGGAGCAAATTCTCGATGCCAATTCGGTTCAGATACAGGACAACCTGTTGACTATAGGTATTACAAACGAGAATGTTCAGTATATGTCAAATGAGACTGGGACAATTGTTTCGTTTGTAATGAATGGAAGTCTTTACGAGTATAACCAGACAGACCGCAAACTCAAGCAGGTATTTAGCTTTGTAGATGATCCTACGGATACTCGTTCTATATACGACCAACATCAAGTTCTTCTATTAAATATAGATGAATCAGGAACAATGGATTACGTCGTTTATGGATATATGAATTCCGGTAGCCATGAGGGACAATGTGGTATCAACCTTTTCCACTATGATGCAATTAGTGATGTATCAACAGAGCAGGTGTTCATTAGTTCAACAAGTTCATACCAGATTTTGAATGCTAATTTCTCAGAACTCTTGTATGAAACAGCGGATAATGAGTTCTATATCATGGTAAATGGTACATTGTTATACATGTCGTTGAATGAACTTACAACCAAAGAGCTTATGACTGGACTGGATGATGCCCAGTACGCAGTTTCCGGCTCTCGTAGATATTTGGCATGGATGGAAGATGACACTGTTTCAGAGGCAATTAATATAATGGATTTGGAGACTGGCGATTCATTTGTAATTGAAGCAAATGATAATGAGCTGCTCAAGCCACTTGCATTTATGGAAGATGACCTTATATACGGAACGATTAATAAAAACGATATAGTTACTGATAGTGCTGGTACGACTGTGTATCCTATGTACAAGCTTACCATTTCAGATATTAAATCTGGAAAGCCATATGAGCTCATGAGCTACGAAAAGAATGACTACTATATTAGTGATGTAACAATTGATTCTTATACAATTTATCTAGAAAGAATACAGATAGATTTGGAGGGCAATATTATTGCCGCAGATGAGGATACTATAAAGAATAGCGCCGGTGAGCAAAACAAGGCGGTACCTATTACTACAGCTACAGATGACATAAAACAAAAGGTTGTTGTATTTAATATGACAGCGTTGGAAGAGGATGAAAAGCTAGGAAACGTTGATTATGAGGTAACAGGACTTGTTCTTGCAGATGACAGCAGGAATGTCTCAGTTGCTTCTGCTACAAGCTCGACACAGTACTTCGTATATGTTGGAAGCAATGTTACTCTGGCAACAGACAACCTTCTTGATGCTATATCTGAGGCAGACGAGAACATGGGAATTGTCCTTGATAATGAGCCTAAGTATATATGGAAACGTGGGCGCAAGTCATACCAGAATGCAATTACTTCAATAGCAGTTGGTTCTAGTGACTCAGAGGCCAGTGGTTCTGCAAGAGCACTTTCAGCAATGCTTGTGCATGAGGGTGAGAATGTTCAGGTTCATACATTATTAGAGTCTGGAGAGACACCGATTTCAATCCTTTCAAAGACGTTAAAGGATTATGATATTCTTGATTTGACAGGTGCTAGTCTAAGCCAGGCACTTTATTATGTAAGTATTGGAAATCCAGTATATGCTTATACGGGAGATGATACAGCAGTACTTATAGTTGGATATGATGCTAGTTCGATTATCTATTTTGATCCTATGACTAGTGAGAATTCGAAAATGGGAATGACAGAGGCAACAGAGTATTTTGAGTCATTTGGAAATGTATTTGTAACGTATTTACAGTAATGAATACTAAAAAATAAGACCATCGCGAAATGCGATGGTCTTGTTTTTTTAGTATTCGCCGTTCTTGTAACGGTTGATAAGCTTTTCGATACGTCCATAAGGATTGAGAAGCTCTGAAATAGAGCAATCATGATTAAGAGTATCGATAATGTAAGCAATGTATTTTGACATGTCACACTTGATGAAGTAGTCCTTGTTGAGTACTTCGTCTGTGAGGTATGTAAGGTTTGTTGTAACGACTCTGTAAATGATGCCATCAGCAACAGCCTTGTCGAACTTGTCCATACCATTTGTGAAAAGTCCGAATGTAGCAACTACAAAGATACGGTTAGCATTACGTTTTTTGAGCTCTGTAGCTACGTCTATCATTGACTCACCAGAAGAAATCATATCATCGACGATGATAACGTCCTTTCCAGCTACGTCATTACCAAGGAATTCATGAGCGACGATAGGATTACGTCCGTCTACGATGCGGCTGTAATCACGACGCTTGTAAAACATACCAACATTAACACCTAAAACTGAAGCCATGTATACAGCTCTCTTTGTACCACCTTCGTCTGGTGAAATGATCATGAGGTGATCATTGTCAAGCTGTAAATCCTTGCAGTTCTTGAAGATGCCCTTAAGGAACTGATATGTAGGAGATACTGTTTCAAAGCTATGAAGTGGAATAGCATTCTGTACTCGTGGGTCATGTGCATCAAAAGTGATGATGTTGTCAACGCCCATATTAACGAGCTCTTGAAGTGCCATAGCACAGTCGAGAGATTCACGACCACTTCTGCGGTGCTGTCTTCCTTCGTAAAGGAATGGAATGATAACTGTGATACGCTTTGCCTTGCCCATTGCTGCAGCAATAATACGCTTGAGATCACAGAAAATGTCATCTGGGCTCATGTGATTCTCATGACCACATACTGTGTAAGTAAGACTATAATTTGTAACATCAACTAAGATGTATAAATCAAGTCCTCTAACAGACTGCTTGATTTCACCCTTACCTTCACCCGAACCAAAACGTGGGCAATTCGCCTCTACGATGTATGAATCGCTACGATACCCTGCAAGAGTGATGATTGATTGGTCGCTCTTGCGTTCCTGTCTCCACTTAAGGAGATAGTCATTAACCTTCTCGCTAATCTTTGTACAGCTCTTGTGAGGAATTAATCCTAACTCAGCCATAGGTGGTGTGTTTTCCAACACGATTTCATTGTTTGGCATTGTTTGCTCCTTGAAAAATATTTAATTGTTAATTACTTTCTTGATGCGGATATCCTCGCCAATGAGTTTTATTACATCATAGTTAGAAAATACCCTAGAAGTAATACGTTCACTGTAGGTGTCTCTCATATCTTCTAAAGAGAGATTCGTAGAAATAATAGTTGATTTGTTCCGTAGTAATCTTTCATTTAAACACTGAAATAATCTAGCGGTAGTAAAAGAATTTTGGAATTCAGTACCTAAATCATCGATAATTAATAAATCACAATCGAAAATATGGTCATGAAGATCTGCTACATCGGCATTCTTCTTGAATGTTTGTTCTTCAAATACGTGGAACAGCTCAAAAGCGGTAAAGTAGATAACAGAAACACCTTGATCTAAAAGTGCTTTTGCGATGCAGTTTGAAAGAAATGTCTTACCGCATCCTGTCTGTCCAAGCAACAAGAGATTACCACCTTTTTCTTTAAAATTCTGCACAAAGTTTTGCGCTCTTCCTAGGGCTATTTGTGCAGTGGCACGAGCACTAACGTCAGAATTACCCTCAAAATAATTATCGTCGTATACATCAATGTCATAACGATCGAAGTTTTCTTTTGAAAGAATTGTGCTAATGTTTGATTGCTTGTAAACAATATTAATAGCAGCTTGCTTGAAGCAATGGCAGCGCTCACTACCAATATACCCAGTATCTTTGCAGTCTGGGCAATCATAAGGTGGCTCAAGATAATCAACAGGAAAACCATTTGCTTTAATAAGAGATTCTCTTTTGGCCTTGAGTTCACTGAGCTTGCGTTTTGAATCAGCAGCTGCTTCTGCTATATCCTTGCCATCAAAAATGGCAGTAATAGACGAAATGGAGCATTTTGAAACCTCATCGTCAATTTTTTCTAATTCAGGGATTGCATCGTATAACTCTTCTGTACGATAGGCAACAATTTGATTGTTGCGAGACTGTTTATGATTGTATTGACGCATAAGAGCATCATACTGTTCATTAGATAAAGCCATATACATTACCTCCCCTGATTAGTAACCTAACAACTTCTTCTCAAGAGCATCAAAATTGCAATCTCTCTGAGGGAAATTGTTAAATTTGTTGTTCGCCTTTTGCTTTGCAGCCTGGCGAGATGTAGCACGTGGTGCAGAATTAATCTTTGCAATATTCGCATTTGCGAATTCAGCGTCTAAACGCTTAACGTCGTCCAAAGTTTTGACAGATTCCTTTTGCCACTTAGTAAGAATAGAGTCCGCATACTTGAAACTAGGTTTGTTAGTTTGAGCAATAGTTCTGTTACAAGCCTCACATATGATGTCAAGGCTAAAGCTAAATGTATTAGTCCATTTGTCAACATAATTAAGCTCCGTTTCTATTAATTCTCTTCCTGAAATGCCAAGGGCCTTCATGATGGTGTACACATTGTTATTTCTAGCACTGCTAGATTTGCGAGCGTCCTCGACAGTGGTAATACCATCTTCTGCCCAGTTACGTGCAACAGTATCCATGTAATGGAAGCTGCTGTGACCATTATCAATGCATGTCTCGATAAGATATTGAATTAATTCAACTTTCATATGTAAACTGTCATACCAGAACAAAAGAGTAGTTGTATCTGATACAGACAAAGGTCTACCAAGGTAAGTTTGTGTAGCAAATAAAAGATCGCTAACTTCTGCCTCTTCTTTGAAAGCCTTTAGTTCGTCGGAACTATAACTTGGACGAACATCTAATATAGAAGGTTGTTGTATTGATTGTTGATTAACAGCTGGTGCACTAGCCAACATTGTAGTAGTTGTTTTGCTAGCACACTCAGTGTAATCCATAGGTGTTGATGCAGCAGAATCGAATTCGTTTACATCAACTAAACAGATTCCTGAAAGCTCATGATCTGGGGAATACTCGAGATGAAGCAAGCCTACTTTCTCCCAATAAGTAAAGGCACGCATTACATCTTTTTCTGTGTGGTCTAAACAGTCCGCCAACTGCGAGATGGAAAACTCAAAGCCATCTCTATTAAGACAACGAAGCAGATAAAGGTAAATCTTGACATATTCTCCATTGGCGTCTTTCATGAAATCATCGATAAAAGTATTAGAAACACAAGTAAAACCAGAGTTTGTACTTGTGTGCAACATGATGTCAGCCATAATATTATCCTCTCCTCATAACCTGAGGCAAATTATAGCAAACGAAAACGCAAATGAAAAGAGCTTAAAGGTTTCAAACCCTTGTAAATAAAGGGCTTGCGGGCATTGTGGATAATGTGGAAAAGCATATCAATTAACGATAAATAGGGCAAAAAAAATCCACATTCTTTGTCGAGAAATAATCAACAAAAAATGTGGATAATGTGGATAACTAGTTGCTAAGTAAGTTTTCGCCTACTAAATACACGTCTCCGGCACCCATAGTTATCAACAGGTCATTGTTTAAAAGATTTTTTTCTAAAAAATTTTCGCAAGCTTCAAATGAGCCTAAATAATGAACTTCTGTTCCTAGTTTTTCGATTCTATCTGCGATATCTTTAGCGCTAACACCGTAAATGTCAGGCTCTCTTGCAGGGTAAATGTCTGCAAGAACAACAACATCAGCTGCGCTAAGAGCCTCAGCAAACTCGTCTAAAAAGCTAAGTGTTCTTGTGTATGTATGTGACTGGAAGCAAACAACTATACGATTATGTGGATAGTTCATTGCAGCAGCAAGACTAGCTTTAATCTCAGTTGGGTGATGAGCATAATCATCGATTACAGTAGCGCCCTTATATGTACCCTTTAACTCAAAACGTCGATGTGCACCACCAAATTTTGCAAGGCCAGTCTTTATACAGTTGTAATTGATACCCATTTCAACACAAAGAGCAATTGCCGCAAGTGCATTGCTAATATTGTGGTCTCCAGGGACGTTGAGGGAAACAGGCTCGAGCTTCTTTCCATTGAAGATAGGAGTGAAACTAGCAAATCCCTTTTCGTTGTATGAAATATCTGAAGCAGTAATATCAGCATCACCACTAATTGCATAGGTTATAACCTTTGACTTAACATCTTGAGTGAAATATTTTACATCATCTATATCATTATTAATGATAAGAATACCGTCATCGGAAGTATTCTCAGCAAATTTCTTAAATGATGCTCGAACATTCTCTAGATTTTTGAAGAAATCAAGATGATCGGCTTCTACATTTAAAATGATGTTGTATTTAGGGAAGAATGAGTGGTAGCTGTTTGTATATTCGCAAGCCTCTGTGATGAAAACATCGCTATCACCAACATGAACATTGCTGTGGATGGCATCAAGGATACCGCCAACAGAAATAGTAGGCTCATCGGCCGTTTCGAGAAGAATCTGGCTAACCATTGATGTAGTAGTGGTCTTTCCATGAGTGCCGGCCACTGTAATTGAGCGAGTGTAATTCTCCATGATTTCTCCAAGGAGCTCTGCTCGAGTGAGCATTGGCTTGCCACTGGCTTTTGCGGCAGCGAACTCAGGGTTATCCTCACGGATTGCAGCAGTGTATACAATAAGGTCGATATCTTCTGTAATATTCTCGGCTGCTTGTGGATAACTAACTTTTGCACCAAGAGCTTCAAGATGCTTTGTTAAATCTGACGAATCGCGATCAGAACCGGAAATAGTAAATCCTGCACCAAGAAGTATCTCGGCAAGACCGCTCATGCTTATGCCGCCAATTCCTATGAAATGGACATGAATTTTGTTATTAAAATCAATTTTATACATTGTCTTTCCTTCTATAAAAAATAGTTTTTATTTTCAAAAAAAAATAACCACAACAACATTACCCCCAAATGAAGATAGTTTCAAGTAGGTAATAGGCTATTTTTTTAATAACTATTGGTAAAAATAACTGTGAATTGTCAAACTATTAACAGACATATTGTAAAAAATATGAATATTATTGCACCAATTTTTACACTTTGTTATACTAAATGCATAGCAGTGTGGTTTTCGTTAGATAATCACACTATAGGGGGAGTGTCTTTGGGGTTAATTTATATGGGGCGCATCCCTCGTTGACAGCATGAGAAAGGCAGATGATAGGGATGATTAGAAAAGAGATGATCGCAATGCTTCTTGCTGGCGGGCAGGGTAGCAGACTAGGCGTATTGACGTCCGATGTCGCAAAGCCAGCAGTTTCTTTCGGAGGAAAATATCGTATTATCGATTTCCCTCTTTCAAATTGTATCAATTCAGGAATTGATACCGTTGGCGTTCTCACTCAGTATCAGCCACTTGTCCTTAATTCTCATATAGGAATTGGTATTCCTTGGGATTTAGACAGAAATAATGGTGGTGTTACAGTTCTTCCTCCATACGAGAAGAGCGATACAAGTGAGTGGTATTCGGGTACAGCCAACGCTATTTTCCAAAACCTTAAATACATGGAGAATTATAATCCAGAGTATGTGCTTATCCTTTCAGGAGACCACATTTACAAGATGGATTATGAAGCCATGCTCGATTTTCATAAGGCTAAGGGCGCAGATGTTACAATTGCAGTAATACCTGTTCCTATTGAGGAGGCATCGCGATTTGGCGTAGTTATTGCTGATGAAGAAAAGCGCATCAGTGAGTTTGAGGAAAAACCAGCTAATCCTCGAAGCAATCTTGCTTCAATGGGTATTTATATCTTTAGCTGGAAGGCACTTAAAGAATCTCTCATAGCACTTAAGGATCAGAGCAATTGTGATTTTGGTAAGCATGTGCTTCCATATCTTCACGAGAAGGGCTCACCTATGTATGCTTATGAGTTTAATAGTTATTGGAAAGACGTAGGAACACTTGGATCATATTGGGAAGCCAATATGGAGCTTATTGATTTGATACCAGAGTTTAATCTATATGAAGAATTCTGGAAGATTTACACTAATCAGAACATCATCGAGCCACAGTTTGTTGCAAGTTCTGCTGTAGTTGAGAAAGCAATCATAGGAGCAGGTGCACAGATATACGGCGAGGTTTATAACTCAGTACTGGGTGCTGGTGTAGTTATTGAGGAAGGTTCAATTGTACGCGATTCAATCATTATGGAAGGGGTTACCATTGGAAAGAATTGCGTAATTGATAAATCGATTATTGCTGAGAATACAGTAGTTGGAGAAGATACCAAAATTGGTCAGGGCGAGGAAGCTGAGAGCCAATTAAATGCAAGTATTTATGGTTTTGGACTAGCAGTAATTGGCGAGAATTCAACAATTCCAGCTCACGTTACTATAGGTAAAAACACAGCTATCAAGGGCGAGACTAGCGATGCAGATTATCCTGACGGACAGTTAGCTAGTGGCGGCTACATTATCAAGGCAGGTGATCGAGTATGAAAGCATTAGGTATTATTCTAGCAGGTGGAAACAGCAGCAGAATGCAACAGCTCACAGACAAGCGTGCAATTGCTGCAATGCCAGTAGGTGGCAGCTACAGATGTATTGATTTTGTCCTTTCAAATATGACAAATTCGCACATCCAGACTGTAGCAGTACTTTCGCAGTACAACGCTCGTTCATTGAATGAGCATTTGAATTCTTCAAAATGGTGGAACTTCGGTAGAAAACAGGGAGGACTCTTCTTGTTTACACCAACAGTAACTACTAATAACAGTTGGTGGTACAGAGGTACTGCAGATGCAATTTGGCAAAATATTGATTTCCTTAAGAAAAGACATGAGCCATATGTTATTATAGCTAGTGGTGATTGTGTTTATAAATTGGACTTCAATAAAGTTTTAGACTATCACATCGCAAAGCAGGCGGACATTACAGTGGTCTGCGCAAAGCTACCAGAGGGTGATGACATTAATCGCTACGGCGTAGTTGAGATGGATAGAGATGGCAGAATCGTCGAGTTTGAGGAAAAGCCAATGGTCGCTAACTCAGATATCGTATCTGCTGGAGTTTACGTCATTAGACGTAGAGCCCTTATCGATTTATTGGAGGAGTGTAATCGAGAGGGAAGGTACAATTTTGTTACAGACATTCTCATAAGATACAAGAGCATGAAGAAAATCTACGGATACATGATGGAAGGCTACTGGGCAAACATCGCAGACGTAGATAGCTACTTCAAGGCAAACATGGATTTCTTACGTAAGGATGTTAGAGATAACTTCTTCCACGCGGAGCCGGGAGTATTTTCGAAAACTCACGACCTTCCACCTGCGAAGTACAACACAGGCTCGCAGGTAAGGAATTCTCTAGTGGCGGGAGGATGTATCATCAACAGTACTGTCGAGAATTCTGTACTGTTTAAAAAGGCATTTGTTGGTAACAACTCAGTTGTTAAAAACTGTGTCATTTTAAATGGAGCATACATAGGGGACAACGTGCACGTAGAAAATTGCATTGTTGAAAGCCATGAGACATTGCTCAGCGGATCCACATATATAGGGGAAAACGGAATCCGCATAGTTACAGGTAACAAGAATCGATACGATATGCCAGTTGGGGAGGTATAAGACAATGCAGATTACTGATATCAGAATTCGCAAAATCGAAAAAGAAGGCAAAATGAAGGCTGTTGTTTCAGTCACAATTGATGAGGAGTTCGTTATTCACGACATCAAAATTATTGAAGGAGACAAGGGACTATTTATCGCTATGCCATCGAGACGTGGCTCTGAAGGTGGTTACAAGGATATTGCTCATCCTATTCGCTCAACAACAAGAGAGCAGATGCAGACAATGATTCTTAACAAGTATAAAGAAGAGTTCCCAGAGTAAGATTATATGTATTTAATTGTTGGTCTAGGTAATCCAGAAAGAAAATATGAAGGAACCAGACATAATGTTGGATTCGAAGCTATTGATGCTATCTCTAAAAAATATGGAATAGAGGTAAACCATAAGGAACACAAAGGAATTGTGGGAAAAGGCATCATTGATGGAAAGAAGGTTATACTGGTAAAGCCTCAGACCTACATGAATCTTAGTGGGGAATGTGTATACGAGCTAACGGAATACTATGACGTTGACCCGACTACTGAACTTATTGTTATTTCTGATGACGTTTCACTATCAACAGGAAATATTCGTGTTAGGAAAAAGGGAAGTGCTGGCGGTCATAACGGACTAAAAAATATTATCGGATTGCTGGACACAAATGAATTTCCACGTATCAGAGTAGGAGTTGGAGAATGTGAAAATGGAGACATGGTAGCTCATGTCCTTGGACATTACAATGAAGAAGATAGAGAGCGAGTAAATGACTCCTTTGACAAGGTAATTGGTGCAATGGAATTGTTCTTAGCAGGGGATTTGGACTCTGCTATGAACAAATATAACGTTAAAGAAAAGCTAAATTAAGAGAAAGGCCCGTATCATTTAATGGATACAGGCCTTTTTGTGTGTGTTTTATTATTTACAATAACGATTAAAAAAATTATACTTTAATTTGTAATGATAAAGTATAACGAAAAGGGAGACATTTAAGTTGGAAGAAATAATTAAGATCAAAGCAAAAATGCTCGGAACAGTTGAAATCTCTTATAAGGGACAGCCTTTTACTATTGAGAGAAACAATACAACAAAAGTAAATCAACTATTTCAGATGCTTCTTTACTACCCAAATGGATTGAACCGCGACCAGATTATGTATAACTTATTCCATAATGAGGAAATTGCTGATCCATCGAATAGTCTTAGAGCATTGGTATTCAGGTTGAGAAAGGTGCTCCCTAAAGTAGGACTTCCTGACGAGGACTATGTTCACGTAAAAAGAGGTATCTACAAAATTAATCCTGTTGTAGATGTTGATTGTGATGCAATCAAATTTGAAGAGTTGGCAAAGAAGGCTCTTGCAGCAGAGAATTTAACTGAACAGCTTGCAGACTTAAAGGAAGCTTGCGAGATGTATACAGGAGATTTTCTCCCTGGACTTAGTGGAGCAGACTGGGTTGTTACTGTTCAGGTAAAGCTCAAGAGATTATATGATAGATGCGTAAAGCAACTTTGTGAGTTATGCATTGTAGAAAAAGACTTTAAAACAGTTTATGAAGTTTCACACAAGGCAAATGGATTCTATCCTTATGATGGATGGCAGACATATGAAATGCAGGCTTTAATTGAGCTTGGTAAAGCTAAGGATGCCCTTAAATTATATGAGGATACAGAGAATCTTATGTTTGAGGAGCTTGGTGTAGCTGTATCCCCTGAGATGACTAGACAGCTTGACCAACTCGGAAAGCAAATAAAGAACAATACAGATGTTATTAGTGAAGTAAAGAAAAATCTCGATAATAGCAAAGAAGATATTGAGGGTGCATTCTATTGTACATATCCAAACTTTGTTGAGACATATAGATACATTAAGAGGGTAATTAAGCGTTCAGGTCAGGCAGCTTGGCTTATGCTTTGCACAATTACAGATGGCAAGGGATTTGCTCTTGATAGCTCTGATCGTCTTGAAGCACTTGCTGAAGAATTATCTGAGTCAATCAGAGTATCAGCTCGTGGTGGAGATATGTATGCAAGATATAGCAACAATCAGTTTATCGTTTTATTGCTAGGTATTGCACAGGAGGACTGCGTGTTGGTTCAGGCTCGTATTAACGATAATTTGAGCAAGGAATCAAGAAAACGTTATATCAAGTATCATGTAGCTCCTGTTAATCTTGCTAGTGCTGGAACCGACCAAGACACAGCAGAGCTTAACGATATGATTCAAGGAGAGTAAGTATGTCAGTTTCAGGTAGAATGAAAAGATCTGCAAATTGCATAGGAATTATTATCGAAAAAAACGATGATATTTTTTGCGGAAAAGTTTTTAATAGATATCAAAAAAATCCTATTTCTTTTACAGATTTGCCAGAGTTATTTAGCGTGATTGAGGCAGTGCTAGATGAAGTTAACTATCCTGCACTCAAGCTTAGAAAGAGATTTTTCAAACATGCAGACAAAGAGGAAATTAGCCTCAATATTAATTTGGGAGATGAGGCTACAGAGGTTGAGGATTTACTAGGAAAAGAAGATGGTTTCATTTTAATGGTTACAGGCCGTGATAATGGCACATTACAAGGGGCTATCTATGATACAAAGGAGAAAAAAGAAATCTCATTTGATGGAGATATAGAGCTAATTAGGATATTGAATCAATAATCAAGGGGACTTATGGAGGAAGCAAGTGAAGAAAGTTAGAAATTTGCTTTCACTGATTGTTCTTAGCATAAGTTTGGCTGCGTGCGGTAGCCTTGAGAGTGGCGGAGGTAGTTCGCCTAGTAGTGTATCAACGGGGGCAGTTGCAAAAGAGGCGACAGGAACTAGGGATAATTCTATAAAGGTTTTGACACCTACAGCTAGCGGAACAGAAGTATATGAGAATGCAGATGCTTCTATTGATGCTAGTAATGCTTCCGAAGGCTACGTCATGGTGAAATACACTGGCAGCGCATCCAAAGTAAGAATGCTGATTGAGACACCGGCTGGAAATACTTACAATTACCTAATGGATTTGGATGGACAGTATGATGTCTATCCACTTTCAGAGGGAAGTGGCACTTACAAAATCGGTGTATACGAGAATTTGCATGATGACCAATATGCTGTGGCATTTTCGCAATCGGTGAGCGTGACCTTGAAAGATGAATATAGTATGTTCTTATATCCAAATGCCTACGTGGACTTTAATGCAAATTCCAATGCGGTAAAAAAGGGCAAGGAGCTTGCGGCAAATGCGAGCAATGATTTGGAAGTTGTTGACAGCGTCTATCATTATGTAATAGATCATGTTACTTATGATTATGATAAAGCTGAGACAGTCCAATCAGGCTACATTCCAAAAGTGGATGACACTTTGGCCACGGGCACAGGAATTTGTTTTGACTATGCGTCCTTGATGGGAGCAATGCTTAGGTCACAAGGAATTCCTACAAGACTGGAAATAGGATACGCGGGCACTGAATATCATGCTTGGATTTCTGTATACACAGAGGAAACGGGTTGGATAGACAAGGCAATACAGTTTGATGGACATAAGTGGACACTTATGGATCCAACACTTGGATCGTATGCCAACTCAAGTACTGTAAAGAAATATATGGAAGACGATACCTATTATCAATTGAAGTATAAATACTAAGGTGGAGCTATGAGCAAAAATAATAGAAAAAAACTTACATCAGAAGAGTTATATGCATTCTCAGATGAAATGGGAATGATGATATCTAGTGGTGTTTCATCTATACAAGGAATTACGATGATGCTCGATGAGTCGCAAGGTGGCGAGGAAAAAGAGCTGCTTACGGAGATGGAACAGGTCGTAGGTGAGACAGGTTCTTTATCAAAAGCAATTGACCAGTCTGGAGTATTCCCAGATTATTTCGTGGAAATGGCAAAAATGGGCGAACAAACAGGTAAGATGGACTCTGTTCTTAATAACTTGGCAGCTCATTATTCAAGGGAAATGGCTATAAGCAATGCAATCAGAAGTGCAGTAACATACCCACTTATGATGGTTGCGATGATGCTTATAATCATCATCGTTTTGGTAACTGAAATCATGCCAGTATTCGAAAGAGTATTTAGACAGTTGGGAGGCACTATGGATGGTCTTTCTGGTGGCTTCCTTGCGTTAGGTACATTTATGAAAGCACATGGCGCTATTTTCTTTTTGATATTACTGGCAATAATTGTATATATAATTGTTCTAAATAAATCAAAGTGGGGCAAAAACCATCGTAATGCCATCCTTTACAAGAGTCGTCATTTTAAATCTATTCACTCAAAGATTGCTACAAGTAGATTCGCATCAGCGATGGCTATGACTCTTTCTAGTGGTATGGACGTTATGCAGGCGCTTGATGTGAGCGGACGTATTGTCGAGGCGCCAGAATTTGAAAAGAAGGTTGAAAAGTGTAAGGATGCCTTTGCAGAGACAATGGATGTAGGAAAAGCGTTCTCACTATCGGGAATATTTGGTGGTCTCTACGGAAGAATGGCAATTCTTGGTGCAAAGACAGGTAATATGGAAAATGTTCTTGAGAAAGTTGCTACAACATATCAAGAGGAGGCAGATGAGGAGATTAATGACCTTATAGCTGTAGTTGAGCCTACTCTTGTAATTATCTTGTCTGTTATTGTTGGAATTATACTATTATCGGTTATGTTACCATTGTTAAACATAATGTCAGGAATGATTTAAAATGTCTAAAACAAGATTTGGAAGCCTAGATGGCATTCATCAAATTAAAAAGAAAAATGTTGCAGGAACGACTCTGATTTCTGCAGTGCTTTTTATATTGATTTTTATCGGATTTTTATTTGCTGTTTCAAAGGCATCATCTAGTTCGATATATGAGCAGAGACAGAGCTTGTCTGAGGCTATTGATAGAGCAATAATTCAGTGCTATGTGACTGAGGGAAGATATCCGGAGAGCTTCGAGTATCTTCAGAAGAACTATGGAATAATTTATGATGATGATATGTTTAGAGTGGATTATGTAATCTATGGCTCTAATATGAAACCGGACGTAACGATTATTAATTTGCAGTAAAGGGTGGAGGAGCAATTTTGAGTTCAGGAAAATCGCGAAAACATAATATAGATATCATGTTTCTCATGATTTTGTTCCTTATATTCACATTTTCAGCTGTGAGTGTTCTTTTGATGGCAGTAAATTCTTATAGGTCAGTTGTCTACGCTAATGAGAGCAATGCAGATACACGTACCGCCGTAGCTTATATCAGAGAGGCAGTTAGACAGCATGATTCTGCAGGAGCAATCGATATATCAACAATTGATGGGATTGATTGTATACGTATGTCTGAGGGCGGTGAATATTATCGTTACATATATGAGTATGACGGCTATTTAATGGAACTAGAGGCAAAGGAAGGCTCGGGTGCTACAGCGGATTTTGGAAGTAAGATATTACAGATAAATGCTCTTGAAGTTAGCATGGAAAATAGCTCAAATACAATAGACGTAGATATTGAAAATGCGAACGGCGAAAAAGAGCATGTAACTATAGGAATTAAATCTAGTTTTAATGACAAAACTGAGAGCTCTGATATAGAGGAAAATAACGCTGAGATGGTTGAGGATGAATATGTGACTGTGGAGGATGGATTTATTTTTCTTGAGGATGAAAATTTAGGAGGAGAAAATCTATGAAGAATAGAAATAATGGCTCCCGAATTTTCATGACAGAGCTGATGTTTTCAATATTGTTTTTCATTATTGTATCAGCAATATGTGTGCAGGCCTTTGCTGGTTCCTATGTAAAAAGCAGGGAAGCTAATGAGTTGACCCAGGCAGTTAATTTGGCCACAAATGCTGCTGAGGAGTATTTATCTTCGGATAGTTACAAGAGTTTCACTGATTATTATGATAAAGATTGGGATGAAGTAGACGGGGATTCTGGAGTATATAAGGTGACAGGAATCATTATTGAGTCTGAAACAGAAAGCTTATGCCAGTCAATGCATGTGGTTGTTTCAACAATAGAGGACGAGGAAATATATTCTCTATCAATTGAAAAGGCAATAAAGGAGTAGCAATGGAACGTAACAAGAGGGAGTCGAGGGCGATAATTAATATTGGAACAAGCCTTATGGTTGTCATTCTTATAGGGCTTGCCTTTGCGGTTATTGCTGCGCTGACTATTTCTTCAAGTCATAATAATTATAGCTTGAGCAAGAAGTTGGCAGATCATACAACTGAATATTACGAGGCTTCTAATTCTGCCTATGAGACTATTGCAGCAAATGATTGGGCAGATCAGACATTTCAGGTAGATATAAATGAAAATCAGGTACTTGCTGTTGAGGTAAAGAATGGCGAGATTACAAAATGGCAATTAGAAAATATTAGTAGCTGGGAGGCCGATAGCACTCAGCCTGTTATTACAATTACTGATTAAAGGGGAATGGGATTATGGCAGTTGATATTGTAGGATACTTAACAGACGCAGTAAAAAAATATAGAGCTTCAGACGTGTTTATCATTACAGGCCGTGAGGTTTCATTTAGAGTTAATGACTTAGTACTGACACGTTCAGAATTAGAGGCTTCTGTCGCTGAGAAATCAGAGCCAGATGAAGGGCCAGTTATGCCTGCAAAGGCTGAAGAATTAGTACAGCAGATTTATAAACTCGCAAATCGCGATATTTCAAAATATATAGAGCAAGGTGACGATGATTTCTCATTTGCCATAAAGGATGTTTCTCGTTTTAGAGTAAATGCTTTTAAACAGAGAGGTACATTTGCAGCAGTTGTACGTGTAATTACATTTACACTGCCTGACTACAAGGAGCTTATGATTCCAGAGGCAGTTATTAACCTTGCTAACGAATCAAAGGGGCTTGTGTTGGTTACAGGTCCTGCGGGTAGTGGTAAATCAACTACCTTGTCTTGTGTCGTTGATAGGATAAATAAAAACTTTAACAAGCACATTATTACTCTTGAGGACCCAGTAGAGTATTTGCATAGACATGGAAAGTCAATTGTTTCTCAGCGTGAGATTCATCTTGATACAGAGAATTATGTTACTGCACTTCGTGCGTCTCTGCGACAAAGTCCTGATGTTATTTTATTAGGTGAAATGCGTGATGCGGAGACGATTTCTGTTGCTATGACAGCAGCGGAGACAGGACACTTAATTCTATCCACATTGCACACTATTGGTGCGGCTAATACTATTGACCGTATCATTGATGTTTTTCCTTCAGAACAGCAGCATCAGATTGCACTCCAGCTTTCGATGGTTATAAAGGCTGTTGTATCCCAGCAACTAGTTCCAGCAGTTGATGGATCACTAGTTCCTGCATTTGAAGTTATGACAGTTACACCTGCAATTAGAAACATGATTCGAGAGAATAAAGTGCCTCAAATTGAGGGTGTTATTTACTCTAGCGACACTGATGAAATGGTTTCGATGGATTCGAGCTTGTTTAAATTGGCAAGAGAGGGTAAAATCACTAAGGATACGGCCATGGAATTTGCCGTTAATCCAGAAATGTTAGGAAGAAGATTAGGAGTTTAATTGAAAATGGAAAGTTTCAAACCGATGTTGTTTTCTTGCATGAAGAAGTATAGCAAGGAGCAGTTTGCAAAGGATGTTGTTTCTGGAATTATCGTGGCAATCATAGCATTGCCACTTTCTATTGCCTTGGCGCTTGCCTCAGGCGTAGGTCCAGAACCAGGTCTTTATACAGCAATTGTTGCTGGATTTTTGATTTCGTTCTTTGGAGGAAGTTCAGTTCAAATCGCTGGACCTACAGCAGCGTTTGCTACTATCGTAGCAGGTATTATCGCTACTGATGGAATGGATGGTCTTATTATTGCTACAATAATGGCAGGTATCATCCTTATTATTTTAGGGTTAGTAAAAGCCGGAGCACTTATTAAATTTATCCCTTATACTATCACAACCGGATTTACAGCCGGTATTGCAGTAACTATTCTCATTGGCCAGTTTAAGGATTTCTTTGGAGTAGATTTCAGAGGAGCAAAACCAATTGAGACTATTGAGAAGTTAAAAGCTTTCTTTGGGAATATTGATACAATCAATTATCAGGCTATGCTAGTTGGTATTGTTTGTCTTGCAGTATTAATTATTTGGCCAAAATTTTTCTCAAAGATTCCTGCTTCAATCATTGCAGTATTTGTTGGTATAGCAATGGTTCAAGGTTTGGGATTAAATGTTAACACAATCGGAACATTATATCCTGATTTAAAATCTGGATTGCCTTCAGTATCTGTGCCACATTTATCGCTTGATCTTATCATTAATGAAATGCCAAATGCATTTACAATTGCTATTTTGGCAGCCATCGAATCATTACTTTCAGCAGTTGTTGCCGATGGTATGGTAAATGGAAAGCACAGAAGTAACCAAGAGCTTATTGGTCAGGGTATTGGAAATATAGGTTCGGTATTATTTGGCGGTATTCCTGCCACAGGAGCTATTGCAAGAACAGCAGCGAATATTAAAAATGGTGGACGCACACCAATCGCTGGTATTGTTCATTCCCTTACACTTTTGGTAATCCTTGTAGTACTTATGCCATATGCAAAATACATTCCAATGCCATGTATCGCAGCAATCCTATTCCAGGTTGCATACAACATGTGTCAGTGGAGACCTTTTGTAAGATTAGTAAAATATGCTCCAAAGTCAGACATTATTGTTTTGGTTCTTACTTTTGTTCTTACTGTAGTATTTGACTTGGTAGTTGCTATCGAGTGGGGCATGATAGTTGCATGTATCCTCTTCATCAAGAGAATGAGCGAAGAGACTCATGTTAGTGGCTGGACATATCAAAGTGATGAGGATGAATTTGTAGATGATCTTAGACCAGTTGAAAAGGAAATTAGAGTATTTGAAATCACTGGACCATTGTTCTTTGGTGTTTCAGATCAGCTAGCTGATAGCATCAATGTAAAGGATTATACAAAGGTCTTAGTAATGCGAATGCGTTCGGTACCAGCCATAGATATCACAGCGCTTCGCGCGTTGAGAGATTTAGTTGTTCGCGCAGAGAAAAAGGGAATTGTTGTTATCTTCTCACATGTAAACGAACAGCCACGTCACATGATGGAAAAATCTGGACTTGTGAAAATTGTAGGCGAAGAAAACTTCCAGCCTAATATTGACGCTGCTCTTGATAGAGCTGAGAAAATCATTGGATTATAGAGAAATTAAAACGTGATTAAATTATGAAAACATTTTTAGAACCATTTGAATCACTTACATCTGTAGAGTCTCTTAGGGAGGCTCTACATAAATATGGAAAGATTTATGATATTACTGGGTGTGCTGATAAGGCACACCTTATTTTTGGTATAGGAGTAGATGCAAAATATAAGCTTATAATTACAAGTGATGAGCTAAAGGCTAGAGAACTGTATGAAGAATATCGGTTCTATGAGTCTGATGTAGCGTATTTTCCAGCCAAGGACTTTTTATTCTATCAGTCAGATATTCGAGGAAATGCATTGACCCGTGAACGAATGAAGGCAATCGAGGCAGTAATTTCAAATAGCGCGTGCACGGTGATAACAACAATTGATGCCCTTATGAACAAGTTGCCAGCAAAGTCCTATTTTGAGGATGGCGTTATAGCTATTAGCGATGCTGATACAGTGGAGTTAGAAGCTCTACGTCGTAAATTGGTGGCAATGGGATATGAAGCAGTGGGCACCTGTGAGCATCCTGGAGAATTTGCAGTGCGAGGAGGAATAATTGATGTCTTTCCTCTTACTGCTGATTTACCAGTAAGAATTGAGTTGTGGGGAGATGAAGTAGATAGTATTCGCTCTTATGACCCGACAAATCAAAAATCTATCGAAAATGTAAATGCTGTTTTAATTTTTCCTGCGGTAGAATTAATACTGTCTCAAGATGAGGTTGAGGCCGGTTTGGCGAAAATTGAAACGGAACGAGACCAACGATATGAAGCGTATCGAAAGGAAATGAAGACCGAGGAGGCCTATCATCTTAAGACATACGCAGATAGAGTAGTCGAAGAGACAAGAGAGTGGGGGCTAAGCCAAGAGCTTGAAACTCATTTGACATACTTTTGCGATAAGCTAGGTTCCTTTATTGATTTTATGCCAATTGGCACTTATATATTTATTGATGAAATTCAAAAAGTGATAAATAAAGGCGAAATCACAGAAACAGAGTTTAGTGAAGCAATGACCCGTCGAGTTGAGCAGGGATACATGCTTAAAGGGCAAATGGATATGCTCTATGGACTGAGCGAGATTCTTGGAAAAATAGAAAAATACCCAACGACACTTATGTCAGTTTTAGATGCAAAAAATAAATATCTAAAATCAGCAGATCATTTTAGTGTGGCGGTACAAGGTGTAAATGCATATAACGGTAGCTTTGAACTTTTGACTAAGGAACTATTAAATTATAAAAAACGAAAATATAAAGTACTACTTGTGACATCTTCGGCAACAAAAGGTCAGAGATTAGCAGAAGATCTTCTAGACGAAGGTCTGAATTCATATTTCACCATGGATTTAGATCATAAAATCAATCCTGGGGAGACGATGATATGTGTTGGAAATATTAAAAGAGGATTTGATTATCCTGATTCGGCATTTGTTATGCTGTCTGACGGAGATATATTTGGACATGTAAGGAAGAAAAAAAAGCGGGTAAAGAAATATGAAGGTGAGTCAATTTCATCCTTCTCAGATTTGCACGTAGGTGATTACGTTGTACATGAAAATTATGGTCTAGGTGTTTACAAGGGCACTGAGCAAATGGAACTTGATAGAGTTATACGTGACTATATCAAGATTGAGTATGCAAAAGGTAGCAATCTATATGTGCTTACATCCCAACTTGATCAGATTCAAAAGTATTCTGGTCCAGAAGGAAAGAAGCCTAAACTTAATTCTCTTGGAGCCGGTACGCAAGAATGGAATAGAACAAAGCAGAAAGTACAATCTGCTGTCGGTATTGTGGCAAAAGAACTCGTGGATTTATATGCCCTTCGACAGAATACAGATGGATTTGTTTATGGACCTGATACAGTTTGGCAGAAGGAATTTGAAGAAAGCTTTCCTTATGAGGAGACGGATGGTCAATTGGAAGCTGTTTCCGCTGTAAAACAAGATATGGAATCTACCAAAATCATGGATAGATTAATTTGTGGTGATGTTGGTTTTGGTAAAACTGAGGTTGCAATGCGAGCAGCCTTTAAAGCTGTGCAAGAGGGAAAGCAGGTTGCATATTTGGTGCCAACTACTATTCTTGCACAGCAGCATTACAATAACTTTGTTCAGAGAATGGGCGGCTATCCTGTGAATATGGGGTTGCTGTGTCGTTTTAGAAGTGCGGCGGAGCAGAAGAAGACCATTGAAGGCTTAAAAACAGGAATGGTGGATATTGTTATTGGTACACATAGATTGCTTTCTAAGGATGTAGAATTCAAGGATTTAGGTTTATTAATAATTGATGAAGAACAGCGATTTGGTGTAAATCATAAAGAAAGAATCAAGCAGATGAAAAAGACCGTTGATGTTCTTTCATTATCAGCAACTCCGATACCAAGAACATTACATATGTCTTTAGTTGGAATTCGTGATATGAGTGTCTTGGACGAACCACCTATGGAGCGTACACCTATTCAGACATTTGTATTCGAATACAATGAGGAGATGGTCCGAGAGGCGATAGTACGTGAAATGGCCCGAGACGGGCAGGTATATTATGTTTTTAATCGTGTGCGTGGAATACAGGATATGGCCGCTGAAATAGAGAGACTTGTGCCAGAAGCCACAGTTGGTTATATACATGGCCAGATGACAGAGGCAAAAGTTGAAGATGTCATGATGCAGTTTATTAATCATGAAATTGATGTACTTGTGGCCACAACCATAATAGAAATCGGTCTGGATATTTCTAACGTAAATACGATAATCATACATGATTCTGATAACATGGGATTGTCGCAGCTCTACCAGCTTAGAGGTCGTGTTGGACGAAGCAATAGAACAGCATACGCCTTCTTGATGTACAGGCAGGATAAAATGCTCAAGGAGGTTGCAGAAAAGCGCCTTGCAGCAATTAAAGAGTTCACGGATTTAGGTTCGGGATTTAAAATTGCAATGCGTGATTTGGAGATTAGAGGTGCTGGAAATCTATTGGGAGTTGAACAGCATGGAAATATGACAGCCGTGGGATATGATCTTTATTGTAAAATGCTTAATGAAGCAGTGAAAATTGAAAAGGGTGAAGTCAAAGAAGAAAACTTTAATACATCTGTTGATGTAAATATTGAGGCTTATTTACCTGATACGTACGTTTCTAATGAAGAGCAGAGGATTGATATCTATAAGAGAATTGCTGCAATTGATTCAGAGGAAGCAAGAGATGACATGCTAGATGAATTAGTTGATAGATTTGGGGAGCCAAAGAAATGTGTTCAGAACCTATTATGGGTAGCAATGTTACGAGTAAAGGCCCATGACGCTTATATTTCAGCCATAGAGCAAAAGCAGGATATTATCCGCATAGTAATGTATGAGAAGGCGAAAATCGATGTGGCGCAAATTCCAGCGCTATTAGAGCGGAATAACCCACATATTACATTTGCGGCTGATCCTAAGAACCCAGCTTTTATATTTAATACGAAAGCAAATACAAGAATAAAACCTAATGAAATATTTGATTATCTGCAGGATTTCATATCGGATCTGAAGTCTATTAAAGTTGATAATTAAATTGATATTAACTATAATTAAAAGGCTTGAAAAAATATTGGGTGGTTCCACTCAGGAGGAAGTAAATTAATGAAAAAAGCATACTTAAAAACAGCAGGTGTGGCTGCTCTCTCAGCAACAGTGTTATTAACAGGTTGCGGTAAAATGAACCCAGATGCCACATTAGTAACAATAAATCCAGGGGATGGCACTACTGACACCATTACACTTGGTTATGGAAATTTCTGTGCAAGATATTTGCAATCATCATATGATCAGTATTTCCTTAGCTATTATGGAGAGCAGATGTGGGAATCAGATATGAGTGGCACTGGTTCGACAATGCAGGAAGATACAAAGAGCGGTGTTTTAGAGGATTTAGAGGGTCAATATGTTGCAAAGCTACATGCATCAGAATATGGTGTAGAGCTTTCAGAAGACCAGAATACAGCGATAGCTGCAGCTGCAGCTGAATTTATGGCTGACAACCCAGAGGATACAATCGAAGCTTTAGGAGCAACAGAAGAATACGTTAAGAAATACTTAGAGGACAAAACTATCTACAACCTTGTGTCTGAAGCTGCAAAGGAAAAAGCAGCAGAAGATATTACAGAGGACCAGTATTGGATGCGTTCGTTCTCTTATGTATTATTTGAGTCAGCTGGAACAGATGAAGATGGTGTAACAGTTGAGTATACAGATGATGAACTTGCAGCTATAAAGCAGCAGGCAGAGATGTTGGCTTCTAGTGATGATTTTGATACAGAAGCTGAGGCGCTTGGTGTTACAGTTTCTACATACTCTTATCTCAAGGGAGAGACAGAGGATGATAGCATTGACATGGCTGTTATCGAGGCAGCAGAGGCTATGTCTGAGGGAGACGTTTCCGATGTTATAGATGTCGAGGGCACAGGATACTTCGTCATCAAGCTTACATCAGATCATGATGAGGAAGCTTCTGAGTCAAAACTTACAACTCTAAAGAATGAAGCATTTACAACTCTTCTTGATACATGGAAAGAGGCAATTGTATGGACTGTTGATGAAGATCAGTGGGCAAAGGTAAAGTTTGATAGCCTATTCCAGACAAAGGTAGAGGAAGAAGCTACAGAAGAAACTACTGAGGAGACAACTGAAGAGTCTACAGAAGAAACAACAACTGAGGAAACAGAAGAAACAGATGCAGAGTAGATAATATGAGCTTTATTTTAAATTACGTAAAAGAATATAAAATAAAAGCAATATTAGCCCCACTATTCAAAATGTTGGAAGCGATATTTGAGTTACTTGTTCCACTTGTTATGGCATCAATTATTAACAAGGGAATTAGTAATTCAGATACCCACTACATCATTAGAATGAGTGGGGTTTTAATTTTGCTAGCAATAATTGGATTAGTATTTTCAATCACGGCACAATACTTTAGCGCGTATGTAGCAGTTTATTCTGCTGCACAAATTAGGCGTGATCTATTTGCCAAAATACTTTCATTCTCAATTGGCGCTAAAGAAAAGGTTGGGGAAGAAGTACTAACAACTAGAATAACAAATGATATAAACCAGATACAGAATGCTATAAATATGGTATTAAGACTATTTTTGCGTTCCCCATTTATTGTGGCAGGCGCGACAGTAATGGCATTTATTGTAGATGTTAAATCAACATTTATTTTCTTAGTGGTAGTCGCTGTACTGGGAATAATAGTTTTTGCTATTATGAAATATACATTGCCAAGATATAAGACTATAGCCGCTAGGTTGGAGAAAATATTACATCTTACATCTGAAAACTTGGCTGGAGCGAGAGTACTTAGAGCTTTTGGTCAGGTTGATAAAGAGAGTGGAGAATTTGCAGCGAAGACTGGTGAATTGGCTGGCATGCAGATTAGTACAGGTAAGGTGTCTGCACTTCTTAATCCAGTTACTTATGTAGTAGTAAATGTTGGAATCGTCGGTTTGATATATATTTCCGCACTAAGGGTTGATGGAGGATATATTTTACAGGGAGATGTAGTTGCTCTAGTAAACTATATGGGCCAGATACTTGTGGAGCTAATTAAGTTGGCAAATCTGATTGTGCTACTCATGAAAGCATTTCCTTCAGCAGATAGGGTGCAGGAAATAATGGAAATGAAGCCTGATGAACGCGAGCATCGTGAGTTCAGTAATACTCAAGCTGGTAGTTACATTGGAAATATTAAATTTTCAAATGTTTCTTTTAGCTACAACAATACAAACGAATATGATGTTGAGAATATAAACATAGATATCCCAGCTGGAAGTGTATTTGGAATTATAGGTGGTACAGGTTCTGGAAAGAGTACACTTCTTAAACTGATGAATCATACCTATGATGTATCAGTTGGAGAGGTTACAATTGGCGGAGTTAATGTAAAATCAATATCAGATCAGGAATTGTCTAAGCTGTTTGGAATAGTGCCTCAAAAGGCGGCATTATTCTCTGGTGATATACGAGATAATATGGCAATGAAGGATAATAAAGCTTCTGACGATGAAATTAAATCATGCCTTAATATTGCTCAAGCGCTAGACTTTATTGAGCAAAAAGAAGGTTTAGATACAATTGTAACTGGAAAAGGAACTAACTTCTCAGGAGGTCAAAGGCAGCGATTGACCATAGCAAGAGCGTTAGTAGGAAAGCCTGAGATATTAATACTAGATGACTCGGCTAGTGCTCTTGATTTGGTAACAGAGGCAAAGCTAAGAAAGGCACTGAGTACTTTGGATTGGAATCCAACTATTATAATTGTATCTCAAAGAGCTTCTTCGGTTAAAAATGCAAATCAAATTTTAGTTATGGATGATGGTAAATGTGTAGGGCTTGGTTCACATGAGAAGCTTTTAGATAGTTGTCCAACATATCAAGAAATATACTATTGTCAATATCCTAGAGAGGAGGCTGCCAGTGAATAATAAGTCTCAATCTCGGATATTAAATCGTATTTTAATAGAACTGAAAGCCTATTGGATTGAAATAATCATTTCTATCTTATGTGCTCTATCTACAGTGTATTTGACACTGAGAATACCAATCCTGACAGGACAGGCTGTGGATTGTATTGTTAAAGCAGGACAAATTGAGTATCAGCAATTAGTTTACATATTAAAAGTAATGAGTATCACTATAGTTGCTACGTTTATTACTCAATGGGTAATGAATAGATTAAACAATCGAATTACCTATAATATAACAAAAAGTTTGCGGGATAGAGCTTTTGCTAAAATATCCCATATGAAACTGTCTCAAATCGATTCACATCCACACGGCGATTTTGTTAGCCGTATTGTTTCAGATGCAGATACTTTTGCTGATGGGTTGTTGATGGGCTTTACTCAGGTGTTTACAGGAGTGATAACAATTCTTGGCACAATTTACTTTATGGTGATTATTTCATGGAAGATTGCACTTGTGGTAATAGTTGCAACGCCGCTCTCTCTCTTATTAGCTAAGTTTATTTCCGGGCGTACATACAAATTTTTTGGTCAACAGGCAAAACTCCGAGGTAAGGAAACAGCCTATATCGAGGAGATGATTCAAAACAAGAGTATTGTCCGAAATATGGATTATGAAGACGATGCTTTAGCAGTTTTTGATGAAATGAATAAAAACTTGGCTGATTCTTCAATGAAAGCAACTTTTTATTCATCAACAGTAAACCCAAGCACAAGGCTCATAAATAACTTGATTTATGCGGCTGTTGGAGTGTTTGGAGCATTAATGACTATAGGTGGAGGAATAAGTGTAGGTGGTTTAACAAGCTTTTTGTCATATGCAAGCACTTATGCCAAGCCATTTAATGAAATTTCTGGTGTAATTACAGAATTTCAAAATGCGTTAGCTTGTGCTTCTAGATTGTTTGAAGTCATAGATTCAGATAATGAAGTAAATGATGGAACACTTACAATGGAAAACACAAAAGGCGCAATTGAATTTAACAATGTATGCTTCTCCTACGATAAGAGCAAAAAACTTATTGAAAATCTTAATTTGAAGGTTGAGCCAGGCCAAAGAGTTGCAATTGTTGGACCGACTGGAGCAGGAAAAAGTACAATCATTAACTTATTAATGAGATTCTATGATGTTGATGCTGGACAGATCTTGGTTGATGGAGTTGATATAAGAGATATTGAGCTCACTGAGCTTAGAAATAATTTTGGAATGGTTCTACAAGAAACATGGCTAAAAAATGTGTCAGTGAGAGAAAATCTAAAAATGGCAAGTCCAAATGCAACAGATGAGCAAATTATCGAGGCTGCAAAAGCGACACACGCCCATAGCTTTATTAAAAGAATGCCATATGGCTATGATACGATTTTATCAACAGATGGTGGTGCATTATCACAAGGCCAAATGCAGTTGTTGTGTATAACCAGGGTAATGTTAAATATTCCGCCAATGCTTATACTCGATGAGGCAACCAGTTCGATTGATACAAGAACTGAACAAAAAATACAATCAGCATTTAATAAAATGATGCAAGGTAGAACAACCTTTGTAGTTGCCCACAGATTATCAACAATCATGGGGGCTGACGTCATTTTGTTTGTAAAAGATGGACGTATAGTCGAGCAAGGTACTCATTCTCAATTGTTGCGAAAAAATGGCTTTTATGCTAAATTATATCGGAGCCAAATTGATAATGACAACTAGGTTTTTTTATTTTATAGAGAATTATAGCAGGAGATAAGATGGAACAGTATGTGATTAAAGGTGGCACTGCCCTCTCAGGAGAGGTGGAAATTAGCGGTGCTAAGAATGCAGCCTTGGGTATTTTGGCTGGCGCCATAATGGCAGATGAGACTGTTACAATTGAAAATCTACCAAATGTTAAAGATATAAATGTTCTTATTGGAGCAATTGAGGATATTGGTGCAACAGTTAATCGTGTGGATGAGCACACAGTAGAGATTAATGGAGCTAGTATTAACAGACTTTCTGTAGACTACGAGTACATTAAAAAGATACGTGCTTCTTATTATTTAATGGGGGCACTTCTTGGAAAGTATAAGAATGCAGAGGTTGCCTTACCAGGTGGATGTCAAATAGGATCTCGTCCGATTGATTTACACGTAAAGGGATTAAAAGCTCTTGGCGCTAATGTAGATGTCAGCTACGGACTTTGGTCAGCGAGAGCTGATAAATTAGTTGGAAATCATATTTATTTAGATAAGGTTTCTGTTGGTGCTACTATTAATATTATGCTCGCAGCAGTTCTTGCAGAAGGCAAGACAACAATTGAGAATGCCGCAAAGGAGCCACACGTGGTAGATGTCGCTTCTTTCCTTAACTCTATGGGAGCTAATATTAGAGGCGCTGGTACAGATGTCATTCGTATCGTAGGTGTTCCTGCGCTTCATGGAACAACTTATGCGGTTATTCCTGATCAGATTGAGGCTGGTACATATATGTGCGCAGCAGCTGCTACACAGGGAGACGTCCTCGTTAAAAATGTTATTCCAAAGCACTTAGAGGCTATATCTGCAAAGCTTATGGAAGCAGGATGCGTTATCGAGGAATATGATGATGCTGTTCGTGTAATTGCAAAGGGGCGCAAGCTTTCTAGTACACATGTTACAACATTGCCATACCCAGGATTTCCTACAGATATGCAGCCAGAGATTACAGCTGTCCTTGCAATCGCATCTGGTACTAGTACAGTTACAGAGTCTATTTTTGAGAATAGATTTAAATATGTTGATGAACTCGCTCGCATGGGAGCTTCAATCAAGGTTGAGGGTACAGTAGCTATAATTACAGGTGTTGAGCGTTACACAGGAGCACAGGTACAGGCTCCAGACCTTAGAGCGGGTGCTGCTCTTATTATTGCAGGTCTTGCGGCTGATGGTATCACAGTTATTGATGATATTAAATACATTCAGAGAGGCTATGAGGACATCGTAGGCAAATTCACAAAGCTTGGAGCTACATTTGCTGAAGTGGATTCTGAGCATGATCTTCAGAAATTTAAATTAAAGGTATCTTAAACTATAAAGGTCAGTAAACACTGACCTTTTTTGATATGGTGGGGTGAGGTATGGAAGAAAAAATCAAAACAGTTGCAGCCAGAATAGCTGAGATTAACAGTGGGACGAAAAAACTAATCGAGGACAACAATGTGCCTTCGTCAATTAGAAATGAGTTTCATCTAAAATCAAATCAATACGATGGAATGATAGAGGATTTAGAGACTATGCGCTCGTTTACGGATAAGCAAGAAACTCTAGAGAATCTTCTCAATCAGGAAGTCGAAGTACTTCGCGTGCGCATTGAGTGGGAGAAGGATATTCTTAGACGTGCGATGAAATATGTGAAGTAGTTATATTGGCTGCGAGAAGAAAAGGAGCAAAACAAATGGATATTACAGAAAACATTGAAATACATGACTGCCCAATATGCGGTGGTGCTGGACTTATAGAAGCAGAGGACCAGGGCTATTATGTGGCTTGCCTTGATTGCGGAAGCTATACAGGTACTGTTAGCTTCAAAACAGAAGAAGGAAGACTTGAAGCAGCACAAAAGGCTGCAATGCTTTGGAATACGGGTAAGGTTATTAACAGTGCACCTGGAGAATAAAATGCTAAATGTTTAAAAGAGTGGTATACTTAACCTCTAAGGGTTAATATACCACTTTTATTTTTAGCATAATAATGGAGGGAGTTAATTATGCGACAGACTCAAGATAAAGCGAGAAACCTTACAATGATGATGGATGAGTATGAGCTTACAATGGCAAATGCTTACTTCAACGATCCATCTATTGATAATAATACAAAAGTTAGTTTTGATGTGTTCTATAGAATGAATCCTGATGGAGGCGGTTTTGCGATATTTGCAGGATTGCAGCAGGTTAAGGACTATCTTTTAAATATGCATTTTACAGATGAGGATATCGAGTACCTTAGAAGCGTAGGTCACTTTACAGAGGACTTTTTAGAATATCTTCGTGATTTTAGATTTACAGGCGATGTGGATGCTTTTCCAGAGGGAACAATTATGTATCCAAATGAGCCAATAATAACTGTTACAGCACCTATTATTGAGGCACAGCTTGTAGAGACAGAGATTCTTGCACAGATAAATCATCAATCGCTTATTGCTACAAAGGCTAGTCGAATTGTACGTGCGGCAGCGGGACGTGCGGTATCTGACTTTGGTGCAAGAAGAGCACATAATAATGATGCTGCTATTTATGGTGCAAGGGCTGCCTATATTGGCGGCGCTAGCGGTACCGCTACAGTTTCAGCAGGCCAGTATTTCAATATTCCAATCGGTGGAACAATGGCTCACAGCTATGTTATGTATTTTACTTCTGATGATAATGATTATCGTACCTCTGAGCTTGCTGCATTTAGAAGTTTTGCCAAGAGTTATCCAAACAACTGTATTCTCCTTGTTGATACATATAATGTTTTAAAGTCTGGCGTGCCTAATGCAATAAAGGTATTCCAGGAAATGAAGGATGCTGGAACTGAGTCAAAGAGTTTTGGAATCCGTATTGACTCAGGTGACTTGGCGTACCTTACGAAGAAGGCAAGAAAGATGCTAGATGAAGCAGGTTTTACTGATGCAAAGATTATCGTAAGCAACTCACTTGATGAGTATACGATTACTTCTATTTTGCAGCAGGGCGGACAGGTTAATTCGTTTGGTGTTGGTGAGCGTTTAATTACTGCAAAATCTGAGCCAGTATTTGGCGCAGTATACAAGTTATGTGCAGTTACAAATCCAAAAACTGGAGAAGTAATCCCGAAGATTAAGATTTCCGAGACTGTGGAGAAAATTACAAATCCCGGCCTAAAAGATGTTTATCGTATCAAGGACGAAAAGGGTAGAGCAGTTGCGGACATGCTTGCAATCAAGGGGGAGACTGTTGATATGACTGTTGAGGGTGGATACAAATTTATTGATCCTGAACAGCCATGGAAGAGCACTCATATTTTCGAGAATTGTACCGCTGAATTATTGCAGAAACCGCTTATTAGAGATGGTAAGTCAGCCACTCCAGATGAAGATATGCAGACTATCAGAGATAGAGTTCAGGAGCAACTTAATACAAGTGTATGGCTTGAGGAGCAACGTTTTGAGAATCCGCATCGTCATTATTTGGATATGACACCAGCCTACTATAACATGAAGATGGAACTCCTTCGCAAAGAGGATAAATAATAGGTATCTATATTATATGAGTATTGATTTAGAAAAATATAATAGTAAATTGCAAAATACTGGTGTTTACCTAGAATACACAGATAAAGGTCTTTGTCTTACTGACGGAGACCTTTCAATTATGGTAGATTTTACAGAGATGATTCCGCGTCTCAAGCAGAGTAATGTAGAGCGCGAAATGCAGGTAAAAGCAGCAAGAATAAAAGGTCAGCCTATGCCTCAAAGAATAATTGATGCAACGGCAGGTTTTGGTGAGGATTCAATAATTCTTGCGGCAGCAGGATTTGAAGTTGAGATGTTTGAGTTCGATGAGATTATCGCACTTTTGTTAGAGGATGGATTAGAGCGGGCAAAGGGGATACCTGAGCTAGCATCTGTAGTTGATAGAATGACTTTGAGAAATGAGGATAGTATAAAGGCTATGCCACGACTTGAGTATTCTCCAGATTGCATTCTTTTGGATCCTATGTTCCCTGGAAGAACAAAAACTGCAAAGATTAAAAAGAAGTTCCAACTTTTGCAAAAATTAGAAAGCCCTTGTTCGACAGAACAAGAGCTTTTAGATGCAGCTATAGCAGCAAATCCAAAACGGATAATTGTAAAACGTCCGGTAAAAGGACCATATTTAGCTAACAAAAAGCCATCATATTCTCTAGAAGGTAAAGCAATTAGATATGATTGTTTCGTATTTGCTAGATAGTTGAATGATAAGTAAACTATTACCCATGATAACAAATTTTGCGAATGTGCGGATGATGTTCATGGGTAATCCAATCTACATCGTCTGTAATCCACGACATGATTTCTAACATCTTTGTTTCCCAAGCGATGTCCGCCTGTCTGTCAGCATCAGTACGTTCTCGCTCCATAGTAGTGTCAATTTCATCATATCCGAAGATATAACCACCGGCGCTCCAGATTGAGAAATTGCTGTCTGGGCCAGGATTAATTCCTTTTCTAGCATCCACTAGTGCGTCATGGCGACGTTTGTATTCTTCTTCGCTGTCTGGAACCAACTTTGTCATGAACACACGATGGCGAATCAATTCTTTATCCTCTCGCACAATTCCGAAATCCTGATACATAAGTCTCATTGATTCCCAAGGTTTTGAAATCCAATCATAGCAGCCTTGAAATTTTTGGTCCAGATTTACAAAAAATTCTTTATCCTCATCAGACCATTTTTCAATAGGTTCGATTGTTTCAAAATAGCCAAAAATTAAATCTTCAGCATTCCACATGCTGAAATTTGAGACATTTAGCTTGTCTAGTTTTTCAGTAATGCTATACCAATTTTCATGGAGCACTTGTCCGAAGCTATATAGCTGATGGGGACGAAGTTTCCAAGCAAAACTATTTCGTACCATAAAATCCTCCCAATCTCCCAATAAAATAAAATACCTGTTTATACTATTAATATAGTATTCTTAATTCTCAATAACCATAGAAAAATCATTCGAAAAAAAGGAATATATTTCGGAAATAGAATTTAAATAGTTTTTTCACGAAATACCCAAATTTATGTAATAAAATACATAGTACGACAATGGAGAGATTGCATCTATATATATATATAGGATAATGGAGGGCAGCCATGAGGAATAAGGGAAAAAACTTAATCCGTAAAAGAGTTACAAGGCGAGTGGTAATAGCAATATTAATTACAGTTGTTTTGCTATCGGTTGCCAATATTGCTTATATGACTAGAGCAATCAATATGGGACAAAGGGCCGAGCTCATGCTTGTAACGGAATTATCCGGAAGCAAAGTTGATAAGTGGGTTGGAGGATTATCTGGAGTATCAGAGGGTATTGCAAGCACCTTAGAAGGGTTGCATACGTTAGATGAGGATACAGTTAAGAGTATTCTTGATAATATCGCTGAAGACTATCCAGAATTATGTTTTATATACGTGGCAACAGAAGAGGGAAATATGTATATGGCACGAGGTGTTGAATATGCACCAGGTGTAGATGTTAGAGAGCGTCAATGGTATAAAACAGTAAAGGCTCTAGGAAGGACGGCTGTAGTTGACCCTTATATTAGTGCTACTAGACCGAACTTGATGTTAGCGACAGTTGCTACTCCTATATATTTCGATGGGGAATTAGTGGGAATAGTAGGTGTTGATGCAGATGTTTCAACAATCTCAGACTATATCAATTCATTAAAGTTGCGCGATGGAGCATATGGTTTTTTAGTAGATAGTGAAGGAAGAATAATCACTCATCCAAATAATAGATTTAATCCATCTATTACAAATGTGAAATATGTTGATGAGGTTATGCCAGAAATTAGCGATTTAGTTAATTCTCCGGACGGAGGATTAGTAAGCGCAAAAGATTATACAGGCACAAATGTATTATATGACATTTGTAGTTTAGATGATTGCGATTGGAAAATAGGAATAGCATTTCCCCGTAGTTTCTTATTAAAGTCAATCGATGATGGTATTCAAATAAGTATTATCATTGCTGTTGTATGTGCTATTTTAGCTGGATTAGAAACTAAGCGGGCTATAAGCAAAATGTTAAAGCCAATAGAAAAAATTAATCCTGTCATGGATAAAATTATGCAGGGTGATTTCAGTACACAAATTGACTTTGAAGCGGGAAATGATGAAATTGGCGAACTACAGACTCGTATGGCTCTTATGCTCACAACAATTTCTGAAATAATTGAAAGCGAGAAGTATATTCTCGGTGAGATGGAACAAGGAAATTTAACGGTAGAAGATATGGCACAATTGCCAGGAGATTTGAACGAGATTGCAACATCTGTAAATTCAATAAAGGAAACCTTTAATGATATTATCTCTGATATCCAATTCTCGGCTATTAATTTACAGAGTTTTGCAATGGGTATAAATGAAACTAGTAATATCGAAGAAATGCGCTTAGTATTTGAGGAGCTTTCAGCAGAAGCGAATGCTCTGATGGAAAAGACCTCAAGATTTACCACTCATCCAAGCTAATAAAGGGATATAGGGGTTAAGTGTGTCTAAAGGTTGGATAAAGTGTGAATTGCGCCCCAAGGGGGCTAGTGTTTCTAGAATAGTTCATATTTTTTGCTTAAACTCATCACATTTATAGTGTACAATAGTGCCTACAGCAGGGGGGATTTTTTTGGATCCTAAAGGAGGGCACCCGCTATGAATAATGAATTTAAAGAGTATATTACATTCGTTGTAAATACTAAAGACGGCGACGAGGTAGAAATGGCCGTTATTGATCAATTTGAATTTGAAAACAAAGGTTATGTTGCAGCAGCACTTGTAGACGGCGACACAGTTAGTGATGAAGGATGCTTCATATATCGAGTTAAGGTTGGCGAAGAGGACTTCAAAGTAGAAAAGATTACAAATCAAATTGATTACAACCGAGTTGCAGAAGCATATATGGATATGATTTAAACAAAACTGTATGAGGGAGCCGAGAGGCTCCCTTTTATAGTGGATTTTCTTTGTGGTAAAATAGACGTATCAGGGAGAAGGAAGGGATATATGGAGAAGATAAATTTTAAGGGGCTTATTCTAATTGCAAGCATAGTAGTTATAGTGGTAGCTATAGTGGTTTTTACTAAAATATATGAAAGCCGTAAAATGAAAGAATATTTAAAATCTGCAAATGATTATTTACAGAATGAGCAATACAGTAATGCTATCGCGGACTATGAGGAAGTGATAAAAATAGATAACAAGAATGTGGAAGCATATTTGGGTCTGATAGAAGCATATGTTGGAGACGGAAAGGTCGAGGACGCTATCAATATTGCAGAACAAGGCTATGAGGTCACAGGGGACAAGCTAATATATAATAGGCTAAAGGAGCTGAGAGAGGGACAGCAAGAACCGGCAGGAGTCGAAGAAGCAAAAGAAGTATCTGAGAAAGACCGTTTAGATGAACAGGTATCCTTGTGGATTGAAGAGCATACATTGGAAGAGAAAGTGGCGCAAATGTTTATGGTCACACCAGAGATGCTAACAGGAGAGTCTCAGGTTACAGAAGCGGGCGATGGCATTCATCAAGCTATTATAGATTATCCGGTTGGAGGAATTATTTATTTTGCGGATAACCTACAAAATCCAGAGCAAACTAGAGAAATGCTTGAGAATACAATTGATTATTATGAGCAGGAGGGGATTATATCCCCTTTTTTATCTGTCGATGAAGAAGGCGGAACTGTCGCAAGAATTGGAAAAAATTCTGCCTTTGGTGTAGATAGTATTCCAAATATGGCAACGATTGGTGCTACAGAGGATATCACTCAGGCAGCAGAGGTAGGAACAGCTATTTCTGCTTATTTAAATGACTTAGGTTTTAATATGGATATGGCCCCAGTTGCAGATGTTCTGAGCAATCCTAATAATACTGTAATTGGTACTCGTTCATTTGGCTCAGATCCAGAAATGGTTTCAGACATGGTGGTTGCAGAGAGTAATGCATTGATGGAGGGTGGAATTATCCCTGTAATTAAGCATTATCCTGGACATGGCGATACTGCAGCAGATTCTCACAATGGATACGCATATACGGATAAGACTTTAGATGAATTAATGGCGTGCGAATTAATTCCTTTTATAAATGCTGTAAATGAAGGTATAGATGTTATTATGGTAGGGCATATTTCAGTACCAGGTGTTACGGATGACGATTTGCCTAGTAGCATCTCCGAATACATGATTAGTGATTTACTTAGGGGTCAAATAGGGTATGATGGTATCGTAATTACGGATTCAATGAGAATGGGAGCAATATCTCAAATCTATTCTTCAGATGAAGCGGCGATAATGGCTATAAATGCAGGGGTGGACATAATACTCATGCCGGAAGATTTTTTGGTCGCTTTCCAAGGCGTAATTGAGGCAGTTGAGGGTGGAGAGATTTCTGAAGAAAGAATAAATGAATCAGTTGCTAGAATAATAAAGCTCAAGTATGAGCAACTAAAGTAAAAGGGAATATATATGAAAAAAGTGTTTAACATACTATATTGGGTTATAGTCCTATTTTTTGCCAATTGGCTTGTTAGGACATACAGCTTTATCCAGGACATAATTAATATCTTTATTCCATTGATGGCGGTAGGGGCAGTACTTGCGATTATTGAATCCAACAAAGAGGATTTGTATATTAAGAAGACTCTTGGTTTAATTAAATCTAATCGTACACCAATTTATGACTATATTAGATGTATAGCAGTGATTTTGGTTATCCTTTTTCATACATTAAATTGGGATTTGGCCAATGCGGTAAGTATGAGCGACACAGCTTTATATAAAGGGCTTGACCATTTGAGATATTGGGCATTGGTGTGTAATCCATTGTTTGTGATGCTTTCAGGCGCACTACTGTTAGGAAAGACAGAAAAGGTTGGTGATTTCTACAGACGAAGAGTCACTAAGATATTCATACCACTGGTTGTTTATTATGCTTGGTACCTATGGGAATACAACGAGTTTAGCGGTATGACCTTTGAAAAGCTGAAGTATTTAATTGTTAGCGAAGAACATGTTCCTCATTTTTGGCTTATTTATTATCTTTTGCTAGCGTATATTACAATGCCGATTTTGAGGGTAGTACTTAAAAATCTTTCATACGAGATGCTATGCGCACTAATGATGATTGTTTGTGCATTATCAATAGCCTGTGAGCATATTGGTTGCTTCGAAGTAATTGGTGTAAAAATAATAGGTTGGATTCTGGTGAGTGTTGTTGGATATTGGTGCTCAAAGGAAGAGACTAGAAGATTTGATTATTTGCTCATTGTAGCTGGAATAATCGCAACTGCATTTATGCTAGTGACAAATACATCAAGCGAGAATTTCGTAAACATCTCAAGTAACTTATCTATATACAGATTGCTAACGGGAGCCGGTATATTCTCACTAATGTATACGCTAAAAGGAGTGGCCAAGGATAACTGGTTTGTAAGGGTTGTCAGCAAGTATGGTTATGGAATTATGCTGATTCACATGTGGGCATTGTATTTTGTTACAAGGCGAATAGTAAATATTTCATCTATTGAGTACCATGGAGTGGGACTAATTGTTTCAACAGTAACTACTTTGGTGGTTTCTTTAGTGATGGTTTATATAATAGATAATTTGGTTGTGAATATATTTAATCAACTAATAAAAAAATAGATTATTAGGGCTTCGGATGTATGATATGATCCCCCTTAAGTAGACAAGGTAAATAACCAAATCTACTTAAGGGGGATTTTTTATGTCTAAATCAAAATTGTCTGCTGAATTTAGGGCGATGGTATCGCAAGAGTATCTTGATGGAAAAGGTTCTTACTATTTTTTGGCAAACAAGTATCATATAGGCTTTTCAACAATACGAAAGTGGGTTGCCGCTTATAAAGTTCATGGAATAGATGCTTTTAT
>JAEEGL015990236.1_pt1 | contig 69531 bp, 54 predicted proteins | sample 9134231 | NCBI WGS metagenome assembly JAEEGL01 (sample SAMN16246548, study PRJNA631951) | gut metagenome | biome: gut microbiome; feature: rumen; material: fiber-attached | host: Bos | place: Iran: Karaj | collected 2018-10 | reverse complement strand
GCAACCGAGAGTGCAGTACAGTTTTGAGGATGAAGACACATTGAGAGCAGGTGTACCTATGCCCGATTTCTTTACGAAGGACTCCTGGCTGCAATATTCCTATCTGATAAGATTCATAGACGAGCCGAGTGAGCGATATGATGATCTCACCTTTACCCTGACATTCCCTGCTTCGCTGGAGCATGTAAGGGAGTTCTGCACCTCGAAATACAAAGACGAGAACGCACCAATGAAGGTAACTGACACCACATACACCGCATCCTTCACGGCAAAGTTCAACTGGAATTAATACGAGAATCCACGAGGAAGTCAGGGCAGCCCGATGGAATCGTGGATTTTTACCTTTTTTATTAATTAAAAATCATTATGATATAAAAAATATTGAAAATGGGAAAGAATAGTATCATCTTAACGTTGAGCCTGCTGCTAGGCATGTCAACAAATGTATCTGCTCAATATCCTAAAATGGACATTAGAAACTACCGAGTATATCACATCTATACTGGAGCAGCGAAAGAAGCAGATGCTTTCTTCATGGCTCGATCAACTAATAGTTATACAGAGCTGAATGATAAGACATATTCTGTTTATGAGTTAATTGAAGCTCCTTCAGACTATACCGAGATACCACAGACCTTGCTCTATAGTCAAGAAGGGCAGAAGATTTACCGATACGATGAGACTCGACAGGAAGAAGTGTTGATGTTCGACTTTTCTCTCAATGAGGGCGATGTCTTCACAACACCCCAAGGAACACGAATGGAGGTTGTGGAAGTCGGAGATTGTAAAGAATACCTGCATGACTGGTTGGTTTTTGACTACCCCGGGAAGAAATTACGTCTAAGAGATTGTGACAATACTGCCATCGAGGATATATGGGTGGAGGGAATCGGTTCGTTACACACAGGCATACTACCACAGGAATTAATACCTAATTCAAGAGAATGTTCTCTCAACTTTTGTAGCATGGGAACATGGATAGCTGTCTTTCCACAAAACACTCCATACTACAAGTCTACCCAATCTAGGCCATTTGATTTGCCAGTTGAGCTGATAGACTGGGATCAGCCAGAATGGTACAACTATGTTTTCTCTGATGACACGCTAGTCATCAGTGGGTGTGCTGAAATGTACTTGTTACCTATTATCACATCATGCTTTGTCCACGAAAACATAATTGAATTCCAAAACATAGGATACATTTACCATAACGTTCTTATTAATGTTTTATCTTATTTTGATACAAGTCTTGCTCCACATGGTTTTGAAATCAAGTTGCCAGGGTTCCAGCCTGGCGAATACACTATTATGAATGGTGGGCAGAAACTCGCTACTGTTGTTTGCGGAACTACAGCTATCAATTCTCTAGAAGTTCCTGCAAAAGCGACTCATCAGCGTCATGATCTTTTAGGACATCCTATTAACACTCCAGCAGCTCATAGTATTTATATCCAGAATGGAAAGAAGGTATGGGTGAAGTAACTTATGGTTAAGGGTTCAAGGTTCAAAGTTATTGAGCTAAGAACTAAGAACTGTAGAGCTGTAGAAGAAAGACAGGAGGGCTTTGGCTCTCCTTTCTTTAATGTATCATTAATTATTTGGGGGAGTAAACAAGTTTCGCTGAGGAATTAGGGGACGGTTTACTTCGAACAAGCGTGGGTTATTCTCCGATAATGCTGGGTTATTGGAACGCAGGAAAAATGAAGTTTTTTGCGTTTTTTCTCAAGACCTAACATAGAAAACCCGCGAGTTGCTCTCCATTAGACAGTTACAAGCAAAAAAACGCACAAAAAGACCTAACTAAGACCTAACTAAGAGGTAACTAAGAGGTAACTAAGAGGTAACTAAGAGGTAACTAAGAGGTAACTAAGAGGTAACTAAGAGGTAACTAAGAGGTAACTAAGAGGTAACTAGAACAGGCCCCCTCTAACTCCCCCTTTAACAGCCCCCCTCTAACTCCCCCTCTAGGGGGAGGAAGAGGTTGGAGGTTGAAGGTTAGAGTTTAGAGTTCAAAAGTCAAAAACGGTAAACTGTAAACGGTAAACTATCAACTATTCAAGGTTCAGGGTTTAGGTAGTTTCATCAGTTGCTGAGAGGGGACTGGTGATGCATTATTGGTGGGGAGTAGATACCAGCGTACGGCCCATGTGAGTTGCTCGCCTGGCTGAAGGAGGGTGTAGGCTCCCTGGCTCTCGAGTTCGATGTAGGTCTTACCTTGGTTGACATATACCTGCACCTCGGCTTCGCCTGGTGCTGCCTCGCCTGCTTTGAGATCCTTGAACTGCTTCAGCAGTATTAACCCGTCTGCAGAATAGGCTAACCATCCTCGTGCGTTCGCATTGACCTTACGGTTCTGTGGTGCTTCATCGGTCTTATACCAAGAGGCACCATGGGCTGATGTAAAGGTCATGAGATCAGCAGGCCAGATGCTGTCGATGGGTGCATCGAAGTAGATGATGCCGTCGTCGTTGATGACACGGGTGATTTCCCAAGGTGCCACACTTCGTGGCTCCGTGCCTTCGTTCTTGATGGAATAGGTGATGACGAAGGAGCCATTCTTGCCGACACTGAAATCCTTACCTACTCGCAGACCTAATCGCTGGGAGACGGGGCTGCTGATGATGAGGTGCTCGGCGTTGTAGTGATCGACGGCATAGGGCCGCTTATCGAACTCCTGTACTGGGGGCCAGTTCCATTCACGCTGCGGACTTGTCCAGAAGGTGCTACCGAACCACTCGGGACGTTGCAACTGGGAGATGATTTCTTTCTCGCCATACTTGAGCGACAACACCTTACCGCCTTGCTGTGTATCGATGGTCATGGTGACATCGCCGCTTGTCATGACAACGGGATTGTCGTACTTTTCGAGTGCATCGAGCCAACAGAGGAATGCCACGAGTGAGGCGTTCCAGTTGATGGCAATCTCGTTGGATGCATACGATTCATCATCGTCGATATAGGATTCGTCGGGCACATTCGATGGATAGACGGCTTTCTTCATGTCGCGTTTATCGTTCTGCCCTGGGTTGGGTCCTCCGACGAGCATGCCAGGGAAGGGAGCTTCGACTCCATCGGCAGCAGAGGGACGATGGTGGGGATGCATCGGACTGCAGTCGCCAAATCCTGTCACATAGCAGTAGCCGGTGGCGTTACGGCCCAAGAGGTAATCGGCATTCTGAAGGGCGTAAGTGTGGTATTTCTTCGTGCCCAGCATCTTATCGGCATAGAGCAGCGCCATGGCCTGACAGCAGCATCGCTCAGCAAGACAGCCCCATCCGAAATCGCGTGGGCTGTTGCCGTAGGGCGACTGGAACGAGGACGATTCGATTCCCTGAATGGCATTGTCGCAGTAGGCTGTGAGTTGAGTGAGCATGGTTTGCGCTATCTCTGTTGACTGCTGAGAGTTGGGAGCTGAGAATTGAAAGTTGAAGGCTGGGCGTTGAGAGTTGGCTGTTGGCTGTTTTGATTGAGCCATCCATTCAAAGGCTCCCAATGACGCCACATTGCCCCACGAAGGGATGCTGAACTGCTGAGGGATGTATTGCTTCGCATCATCGAGGTACGACTGATTGTTTGTCAGCCTGTAGAGCGCTGATGCTGCCCAGAAGAATTCGTCGCGGGTGTTGAAGTCGCTATAGGTTCCAGTAGAGACGGCTGGATCGTGAAGCTGGTTCTGATTGTACATGGCTCTGGGGTTCTGCTTTGCCCACTGATAGGCACGTTCGGCCATCTCTGACGCCTTAGCTGCAAAGCCAGGATAGTCGGCCTCGTAAGCTTTGTAGAGACGGGCAGCATCGGCCATCACAGCGGCAAAGTCGAGCGTAGCCGTGACACTCTTCGCCACCACATATCGTTGCTGTTTGCAATCGGTCGGCATGACAAATCCCTCGAAGTTGGGAGTTGTGAGTTTATGGTACACTCCCCCATCGAAAGGGTCTTGCATGGTGAGGAACCACTTGAGGTTGAACATCATCTCGTCGAGGAAGTCGGGTGTTTGGTTTCCGCTCTCAGGAATATCGGTTGTGAGTTGTGCGAAATACTGAGGGAACTGCTCATAGGTGGCAAACATCAACCCGATGCTGAAGGCAGAATTCACCACATATTTATTATAGTCGCCTGCATCGTACCAACCATAGGGCGAACTGATGACGGTTCCTGCAGGGCGACCTTCGGATGCTGCAGAGTTGTGCACCAGTACCTGCGTGTCAGGATGTCCAAGAGGACGGTTGTACTTGCCTCCCATCGTGATAGGAATGCCTGAGCGTATGAGATAGAATAGACGCAGGGATGCCTTCGCAATGTCGTGATAAGGATGCTCGCTCACACGGAGCGTGCAGGTTTCCTTACCCACACTCACGCGGTAGTTGCCTGTTTCGGTCAGATTGCCCAAGTCGACCACATATCGAGTCTTCTGCGACAGAGGTGACACAGCTTCGCGTATGCTTGCCGGCTGAACGGTTTTCCCCTTGGGTGTTTTCACCTTTACCTTGCCAGCAGGGTTAGTACCCTCGACAACGATGATTTTCTCTCCAGTAGGATACGTGCCCACTTGATTTCTTCGGATGGCTACATCCTCCTGTGCCTTCATGCCTTGAAGGACAGAAGAATTGCTGAATTGAAAAACAGAAAAAGCTAAGGCAAATGCCCATAATGCTGTTCGTTTCATAAAAAGATTTGTTTTTAGGTTAGGTTAGTTTGGGTGTGTCACTCAAACTTGATGTTTTGGATGAACTCCATCAGTTTAGCCTCTGTGATGGCCTTCAAAGAGTCTTTCGCCCCTTGTGCCTTAGCCTGTTCGGCATAGTAGGCACTTGAGTCAGTTCCGTTGATGAGCACTCTCCATTCGGGCACCAACTCAGCAATACGCTCTTCGAATCCCGATTCGTTTTGAATCTGTGCGATGTCCTCTATCGACTGAGCTTTCTTCACTTTCTCGATGTACTCTCGATAGATAGCGGCTTCTTTCTCACCCACAGAGGGTTCTTTAGCTCCACAAGCTGATAACAGCACCACAAAGGCAAACAAAGGTATGACGATACTGCCTTTCTGGACAAAATTCTCACGTTCGGCAAAGCAATCAAGTTTGCGTTGCACTCTCTTAATCCAATTGTTCATGTTGTTTTGGTTTTGATTGTAAGTGGCGCAAAGATAGTAAATAATTTATAATTTATCACACACAATACAGCAATTAATTGCGGTTTTGGGGAAAATCCTCCACAAATTATGCATTTTCCTAAGGAGAAATACAAAAAAAGCCGTACCTTTGCAGCGTGGATGGTTGACAGTTGACGGTTTACAGTTGAGAGTTAAAACAAAAGAATTTACAAACCCTAAAAAATATCCGCTTATGAAAAAGATTTCTACACTATTGATTGGAATCCTCGCCATGATGTTCGTATCGTGCGATGAGGATGTCACAACCGCATACAACCTCAGGGGAGAATGGACAGGTAACATGGGTATGTTTTATAGCTTTGCCGACAGATATGACAGAGTCTGGGAAGTCGATGCTGTTAAAACCAACATTCGGTTCTTCCGCGATGGCAGTACATACGGACACGGAGACCAGATTGACTTTTACAATGATGGTCCATACCGCTATCAGAGTTATTACTTCGACTGGAGAGTGATTAATGGTGTCATTCAGTTGCGCTACTACTACGACAGCAATCTCGACTGCGACATCTATCAATGGAGCATCACGAGCGACTATAACCCGTACACTCAAGTTTACACAGATGTGTTTGCCGGCTATCTCAACAACAGAACACGCTTCACCCTCTTCAAGTTGGATAACTTTAACTGGAACAGCTATGGTTATTATGACAATTATTATGGCTATGGCTACTACGACAACTACGACTATTATTACAATAACGGCTACAGCCCTTACTACTATGCTCCGACACGTGGCGAAGCAGCTGACTCGACGAAGAGCGAAATGGTGAAGGGCGAAGTGAAAATTGTGGAACGTGGTTCAAGGTTTCTGAAAGCTAAGGATTGAGAGCTAAGAACGAAAATCGAAAAATAACTAAATCGTAAATCCAACAGGCTTATCTATAGATGGATGGGCCTGTTTTTACATTTTATATGCGAAAATTATAAAATAATTTTGTGGTATTGAGAATTATCCGTAATTTTGCAGAAGTTCAGGCACATGAGCAAAACGACAAAGCGCATATTGAAAGTCGTAGGATGGGTGGTGGCAATACCGCTTATCCTTTTGCTGTTGCTGTTTGCTGCGCTCTATATTCCCCCCGTACAGAAATGGGCAATCGACCTGACTGCTGACTATCTCAGCAAAGAGACAGGAATGGAGGTGAGTGTGGAACGTGTGCGACTGAAGTTCCCACTCGACCTCTCAATGGGTGGAGTGTTGATGATAGCTCCACCTGATACGGTACTCAATGCAAAGGAACTGATAGCCGACGTGAGGTTACTCCCGCTTTTCAAGGGCGAGGTGATGATTGATGAGGTTCGTCTGACGGACACTCAAGTCAACACGCTCGACTTGGTTGAATCGATGCAATTACAGTTCAGAGGCAAGCTGTTAGAAGTGAAAAATGTGGAATGGAACCTAAATCAAGGGCACATGACTGTCCCCTCCCTCACATTCGACCGTTCTGACATCATCATCTCTTTAGCTGATAGTGTGGCTGAAGACACGCTGGAAGAGGAAGAAAGCAGCTTGCTCAAGACCATCGACCTCAAACAGGTTGTTCTGAACGATGTAGGGTTCACCCTGAATATGGCACCTCGCGACAGCATGACTATCAATACCCAAATGGGTACAGCCACCACAAGTGCACGTTTGGATCTGGATGGCGGCAACTATTATGTCGCTCCGTTAAAGATGCAGCAAACCGCTATCAATTACGACACAGGAGGTGCAATACCAGTTCGAGGGTTCGACCCCAGCCACATCAACCTGAAGGACGTGAACCTGAATATTGACTCGCTATCGTATCTCAGCAACGGAAACCTATACGTTGGTATCGTACAGTTATCGGGAAGAGACCGAAGCGGTCTGCAATTAGACACACTAAACGGAGTATTCAGAATGGACAACAAAGCCCTTTATCTCGACCAAGCACATCTGAAGACTCCATCATCGGATTTGAACCTTGACCTGCGGATGGATATGGATGCGTTCAGTTCGGATTCCCTTGCAGGCACACTACGTGTTGACGCTAATGGAACCGTAGGGAAATCCGACCTTGCCAGATTTGCTGCAGACATGGCCGATCAGCTTGAGAACTCTTTACCAGACCGTCCTATCACAATAGCATTAGCTGCTGAAGGGAATATGCACCAACTCGATGTGCACCACCTCGAAGCAAAGATGGATGGTGCGTTCGACTTCAAAGGTGATGCCGTCTTAACCAATCTGATGGATCCAAACGGCGACATCGGCATAGAAAGCCGTATGGACCTCAGCGGACAGAACCTGTCGTTTGTCAAAGGGTTCCTTCCTAAAGATGTGGCTTCAATGTTGAGACTGCCTGCAGGCATGAGAATGAACGGCTCTATCAATATGGCTGACAATCAATTGAAAGCAGACGCATCGCTCAACTACGGAGCATCGAATGCTGTAGTGAAAGCTAATTACAACATGAACAACGAGGCATACGACATTGACCTGACTGCACGTAACTTCAATGTAAATGCGATTATCGCCTTGAGCGATCCCTGCCACTTGACGGGCAGATTGAAGGCCAAGGGACGAGGATTTGATTTCACATCCCCTGCTACCTATACGGATGCCAAGTTGAATCTCGAGCACGTTGATTACGGCACCTATTACCTTGACAATACTGACATGGTGGCTTCGCTCAAGAACACCATCATCAAATCAGAAACACAATTCGGAGACGAACGACTTGACGGACAATTGATCGTAGAGGGCACCATGAACAGGAAAGGCGTAGATGCCGACATGAAACTCGACCTACCGTTCTCCGACCTTCATGAACTGGGGTTGTCTGCCGACCCCCTGACGGCACACGCCACCCACGGAGAATTTAAGGCAAGCAGCAACTACAAAGAGCTGTTCCTGATGGATGCAGCCATCGAAGGTGTGGAAGTAGTGCTCAAAGGTGATAGTCTGGTCACAGAAAAGTTCGACCTTCATGCCGAAACAACGATGGACTCCACGTCTATCCAGCTGACCACCAGCGATATGGATTTTGACTTCCATTCGCCCAACAACCTGTTCTCGTTGATGGAAGACTTAGGCAAAGTGGCAGAAACAGCCCAAAAGCAATTAGAGGAACATAGTCTGAACATCAACCTGCTGAAACAAATGATGCCACAGACTACATTGAGAGCCTCTGTCGGTAACCAAAACCCCATCAGTAAATTCTTGTTTATGCAAGGATTCAGATACGAAGAAGTCGCAGCAAACATACGCACATCGCAAGAATACGGTTTGCAAGGAAACGCCCATGTCTATAACTTCATCACCAACGACTCCATCAAAATCGATACGGTCAGCTTTGACCTTTACCAAGATACGACTCAAATCACATATAACGTAGCGGTTTCATGTCCTAAACAAGAAGTTTGTTCGGCATTCACCGCATATCTTGACGGTTTCCTGTCGCCTCACAACCTCGACAGCCACCTCACATTCTTCAATGACAAGAAAGAGAAAGGTATAGATGTTGGTGTAAGAGGCGTCATCACAACAGACAGTTTGCTCCAGTTGAACCTCTATCCCAAGCAACCAGTCATAGCTTTCAGATCGTTTGAAGTGAACGACGACAACTATATTGAACTCTATAAAAAGAATAGGTTGAAAGCCAATGTACTGATGATGTCGACTTCGGATAGCTGTAGCATTTCCGTCTATGCGAATCCTGTTGACTCGCAGTTACAGAACATCGAAGCCGTCATCAACAACCTGAACATTGAGGAACTGCTGAAGGTGATTCCGTTTGCTCCTCAAATGGCAGGCTTGCTGAATCTGAGTGTGAACTATATCCAAACCGACGAAGGATTTACGGTAGGAGGAATCGTGCAAGCGAACCGATTCGCATACGAGGGAATTGGTATGGGTGACTTGATGACAATCTTCAACTACCAACCAATGGGAGAAGAGGGACATGACATCAATGCGATGCTCTATCACGATGACGAACATATCGGTATCATTAAAGGTAATTACAATGTCACGGGACAGAAACACTTGAACGCATCACTCATTCTCGACCACCTTCCACTTGCAACCGTGAATCCGTTCATCACTGGCAATATCTGTGCACTTGACGGTATTGTTAACGGTATGATCACAGCTTCAGGACCTATCGACACCCTGTTGTTTAATGGAAACCTCAATCCAGAAGGTGTACACGTTTATAGTGAGATCTACTCGTTCAACCTTGCCATTGCAGACGAACCAATCACCTTCAACGACAGCTATATCACATTCAACAATATCAAGATTCTTGGTGCAGGACAGAATCCACTCACAATCAACGGATTTGTGAACTTTGCCAACCTCAATAACATTGACATGAACCTCAGTCTGTATGGGCAGAACTTCCTGGTGTTTGACTCTTCACGCACTCGCAAATCGGCATTATTCGGAAAGCTTTACGGAGATTTCTTTGCTCGCGTCAACGGAACAACCAACGATCTGAAGATTCGTGGACTTGTCAATGTACTGAGTTCTACAAACATCACATATATCATGACCAACACCCCATTGTCGGTTGACTATCGATTGGATGATATCGTCACATTCGTCGACTTTTCGGCACCACCGCCAGATGCATCGAAACGTGAGCCACGAACCTTTACAGGTATCGATATGCAACTCAACCTCGAAATTGAGGACGGAGTGCAGGTTCGATGTGAATTCAGTGCCGATAAACAGAGTTATGTGAATGTTCAGGGAAACGGCAGTATGACGATGAACTACTCACCTGAAGGAGTCATTAACCTTCTCGGAAGATATACCATCAACGAAGGTGAGATGAAATACACGCTACCAGTCATTCCTCTCAAGACTTTCGAACTGGAAAAAGGCAGCTACATCGAATTTACGGGACGTCCAGGTAACCCGACAATGAATATCTCAGCTACAGAACAGACGAAAGCAAGCGTCAGCAATGCTGATGGCTCAAGCCGCTCGGTTTTGTTTAATGTAGGATTGAGAATTTTCAACACGTTGGAGAACATGGGACTTGAGTTCACAATAGATGCGCCCGAGGACATATCCGTACAGAATGAACTGGCAGGACTCACAGCAGAAGAGAAAAACAAACTGGCCGTTGCCCTATTGGCTACAGGCATGTATCTCTCAAGTACGAACGAGAACGGATTCAGCACCACGAATGCCCTCAACAACTTCCTGCAGAACGAAATCAACAACATCGCAGGGAAAGCTGTCAGCAGTGCTGTCAATGTTGACATGAGTGTAGGTATGGAGCAGACCAAACGCGACGACGGAACCACTCGTACCGACTATTCATTCAAGTTTACAAAACGTTTCTTCAGCGACCGACTCAACGTAGTTGTAGGTGGACGTATCAATGCTGACGGAAACAACAACCGCAACGAATCGGGCGCATATATAGACGACATCTCGCTTGAATGGCGACTCGATAAGGGAGGCACACAATACATCCGTATCTTCCACGACAAGAACTACGACAACCTCTTAGAGGGTGAACTGACGGAAAATGGTGCGGGTGTCGTCTTGCGTAGGAAACTCGACAGCCTAAGTGAGTTATTCATCTGGAAACGAAAAAAGAATGATCAGAAGCAGTAAATATATTATCTACCTAGTTGCATTGTCAATACTGACCGCTTGTTCTACCACCAGCGGATTGCAAGAGGACGAAGTGTTGTATACGGGCATCAAGAAGATACGTGTAGAAGACAAGAAGAACACGTATGCTGAGAGTGTGGCACTCACGGAAGTCGAGGCCGCATTAGCCTATGCACCCAACAGTTCGTTTATGGGCAGTAGCTCCATACGATTCCCTATCTCCGTGGGCCTATGGGTTTACAATAAATATGTTAACAACCACAAGAGCGGCTTCTCGAAATGGATGTTCGACACCTTCAGTACAACCCCTGTTACACTGACGATGGTGAATCCTGAGACACGTGTTCAGGTAGCTACAAATACGCTACAGAACTACGGTTACTTCCAAGGTAAGGTCTCGTATGACATTGTGCCACACAAAAATCCCAAAAAGGCAAAAATCAACTATACAATCAAACTGGGTGAACCTTATACCTTCGATACCATCGTGTGGAACTTCCCGGAACGACAGGATAGTCTTGTGAGAGCTACAGCAGACAACTCCTACCTCAAGGATGAAGGACAATTCAGTGTGGCAGACCTCCAGATGGAAAAAGAGCGTCTGACCAATGAGTTCCGCAATCAGGGCTATTACTTCTATCGTCCTGATTACATCAGATATATTGCCGACTCAATGATGGTACCACAAAAGGTACAACTACTTGTGGCACAAGACTATGACACACCTGAACGTGCTCAACACAAATGGTATATTGGCAATATCAGCACATACATCCGTACCCGTCAAGGAGGAACAGAAAGTCGAAGGACAGCCTTTACGGACTCAACTGACCTGCGAGGATTAAAGATTGTATGGACTGGCGACAAGAACCCCATCAGTCCGCGGGTTATGTTCCGCAATTTCCGCTTCTGGCGCCGTCAGGAATTCAGCCAAAGCAAACTTGAAGAAACGCTAGCGAACCTCAGCAACATGAAAATATTCTCACGTCTGCAATTCACTTGTACTCCACGCGACACAACACAGACCTGTGATACACTAGATGTACGATTGGATGTGACGATGGATCAACCCATCGAAGCAGAATTCGACTTCAATATCACCCAAAAGAGCAATTCACAAATCGGTCCAAATGCAGCCATCATGCTTTCAAAACGTAATGCGTTTGGACATGGAGAGACCTTTGCGCTGAAACTGAAAGGGTCGTATGAATGGTTGACTAAAGGAGCACAAATAGTCAAGGGGCAAGACCAAATCAACTCCTACGAAGCTGGTGCAGGAGTATCGATTACCTACCCCTGGTTGGTATTCCCAGGATTGAGCAAGAAACGATTCAAGTATCCTACCACGACCTCCTTCAAGTTCGACTTCGACCACCTAAACCGTTCTGGCTACTACCGACTACTCTCGTTTAATGCTGAGGCCACTTATACGTTCCAAACCTCAAAGTCATTCATTCATCGCGTCACTCCACTTTCGCTCACCTACGACCGATTGGAACATACCACCGCCAAGTTCGACTCCATTGCTTCGAAGAACCGCGCTTTGCTTGTCAGTTTGCAGGACCAGTTCATTCCTGCTATGCAATACGTCATCACTTACGACAATAATTGGGACACTCATCGTCGCTTCAACACATGGATGGAAATTACCTTTAAAGAAGCATCGAACCTCATCAGTGGAGTTTCAACCTTCCTTGGAAAGAAGTTCGACAAAAAAGGCAAAAAGATGTTTAGCAGCCCTTATTCACAGTTCCTCAAACTATCGTTCGACCTACGCAACAAGTACAAACTAACAGACAAGAGTCTGCTAGCTACCCGACTCTATGCAGGTGCGCTGTGGAGCTATGGAAACAGTAGCTATGCTCCCTACAGCGAGTTGTTCTACGTTGGTGGAGCAAACGATATTCGTGCGTTTGCTGCACGAGCCATTGGACCAGGCCGTTATTACGACTCCCAAGGGCGTGGTACCTATCTCGACCAAGCAGGAGATTTCAAGTTGGAAGCAAATATCGAATACCGATTCAACCTGGTCAGCAACCTCCACGGAGCTTTATTTATAGATGCAGGTAACGTTTGGATGTTAAAGAAAGAAGATAGTCATCCGTTGGGCGAACTATCATCGGGGAACCTGCTCAAAAGTATCGCACTCGGCACAGGATTCGGATTCCGCTACGACCTCGAATTCCTCGTCCTGCGTCTCGATTTAGGAATCGGAATCCATGCCCCCTATGATACAGGCAAGAAAAGTTACTACAACATGCCAAAATTCTGGGACAGTCTCGGGTTCCATTTTGCAGTGGGCTATCCATTCTAAGTTGAATCAGAATGCAGAAATCAAAAAAACATTCGAAATAACGTCATAACGATATAACGACAAATAAATATGGCAAAAGAAAAAACAGCATACGTCTGCAGTTCTTGCGGCTACGACTCCCCGAAATGGATTGGGCGTTGCCCTTCGTGCGGAGAATGGAACACTTTCGTCGAGCAGAAACTCGGCAAGAAATCGTCTCTCCCCTCAAGCCTTTCACCTTTAACTTCCAATTCCTCTTCACCGATATCCATCAGTCGGATTGAGACATCGGAAGACCCACGTATCAACATGCTTGACAACGAACTCAATAGAGTTCTTGGTGGAGGTCTCGTTCCTGGTTCACTTACGCTATTAGGTGGAGAACCAGGCATTGGGAAGTCCACTCTGATTCTTCAGACCGTACTGCGGCTTCAAAATATGAAGGTGCTCTATGTCAGTGGAGAAGAGAGTGCACGACAACTGAAGATGCGTGCGGATCGTCTGTCACCAGATTTCGCGCCTCAGACCACGAACCTTTACGTTGTCTGCGAAGTGATGATAGAACGGATATTCGATCATATCAAGGCCGTACTTCCCAACCTGGTGGTGGTCGATTCAATCCAAACAATGGCGACGGAAGATGTAGAGAGTAGCCCAGGAAGCGTCAGTCAGATACGAGAATGTGCTGCATTGCTGCTGAAATATGCAAAGGAAACTGGTACCCCTATCATTATCATTGGGCATATCAATAAAGAAGGAAGCATCGCAGGTCCTAAGATTCTTGAACACATGGTTGACACAGTCCTGCAATTCGAAGGAGACCAACACTACATGTATCGTATTGTTCGAGCCATCAAGAACCGCTTCGGGAGTACAGCCGAACTCGGCATTTACGAGATGCGGCAAAATGGTCTACGCGAAGTAACAAACCCCTCTGAGTTGCTGCTCTCAGACATTAAGAATAGCGAAGAGCTTAGCGGAGTAGCCATTGCTTCGGCTATAGAGGGGGTACGTCCGCTACTCATTGAGACACAAGCACTCGTCAGTACAGCTGCTTACGGCACTCCTCAGCGTTCTGCGACAGGCTTCGACCTTCGACGCCTCAACATGCTGTTAGCAGTACTTGAGAAACGTGTAGGCTTCAAACTGGGACAAAAGGATGTGTACCTCAACATCGCAGGAGGTATCCGTGTGACCGACCCTGCTATCGATCTCAGTGTTATCTCAGCAGTACTATCGAGCAATGTCGACACGGGCATTGATCGCGATGTCTGTATGGCAGGAGAAGTTGGACTTAGTGGAGAAATACGTCCTGTAAGCCGCATTATGCAACGAATCGCTGAAGCAGAGAAACTGGGGTTCAGCAAGATACTCGTTCCAAGTGCAAATCTCAGCACTTTGGAACATACCCACTTCAAGATTGAGGTGAAGGGAGTACGCCGCGTTGAAGAGGCACTGCGCGAGTTGTTTGGTTAGTTTTTCCTTAAAAAAACCAAATAATGATGCAATATGAATGATGCATTATGATTTTTTTCGTAACTTTGCACCATCATTTCATTTTATCACTATGACAGAAAGACGAGTTAGAGTACGTTTCGCACCAAGTCCAACAGGACCGCTCCACATCGGAGGTGTACGTACAGCATTGTATAACTATCTGTTCGCCAAGCAACATGGTGGCGACTTGATTTTCCGCATTGAGGATACCGACTCCACCCGATTCGTGCCTGGTGCAGAAGAATACATCATTGAAGCATTCCGCTGGTTAGGTATCAAGTTCGACGAGGGAGTCTCCTTTGGAGGCAATCATGGTCCTTATCGTCAGTCTGAACGACGCGATATCTACAAAAAATATGTTCAGCAACTCTTGGACAACGGGAAGGCATATATCGCATTTGACACCCCAGAAGAACTGGATGCCAAACGCGCAGAGATTGAGAATTTCCAATATGACGCAAGCACCCGAGGCATGATGCGCAATTCACTCACATTGTCCAAGGACGAGGTAGAACGCCTCATCGCCGAAGGCCATCAGTATGTTGTGCGTTTTAAGATTGAACCAGGACGCGACGTTCATGTCGATGATATTATACGAGGCGACGTAAACATCAACTCGTCCATCCTTGACGATAAAGTACTCTTCAAAAGTGCAGATCAATTACCAACCTACCATTTGGCAAACATCGTGGACGACCATCTCATGGAAGTAACTCACGTTATTCGAGGAGAGGAATGGTTGCCAAGTGCCCCACTCCATGTACTCCTATATGAAGCATTCGGATGGACAGATACTATGCCACAATTTGCCCACTTGCCTCTGCTACTGAAACCTGTAGGCAATGGTAAGCTTTCAAAACGTGATGGCGACAAACTCGGATTCCCAGTATTTCCACTTGAGTGGCACGACCCTAAGAGTGGCGAAGTTTCTTCAGGCTATCGTGAGAAAGGCTATTTACCTGAAGCTGTTGTTAACTTCCTCGCCCTTCTTGGCTGGAACCCCGGCGGTGATCAGGAAATCATGACAATGGATGAGATGATACGTCTGTTCGACCTCTCAAAATGCAGCAAGGCAGGCGCTCGGTTCGACTACATCAAGGGTATGTGGTTCAACCACCAATACCTCTTGATGCGCCCAGCGATGGATTGGACACCTGAGTTCGACCGCATCCTTAAGGCTGAAGGCATCGAGTCAACCCTTGAACGTGAGGCTCAAGTGGTAGAGATGATGAAGACAAAGGTCATTGAGTATGTTGACAACGACAATAACAAGAAGAAACGTAACATCAGTTTCGTTAGCGACCTTTGGCCACTTTGCCGTTTCTTCTTCGTAGCTCCTGAAACCTACGACACAGAAGACAAATTTGTTCGCAAGAACTGGAAAGAAGACACTGCTCAAGAGATGGACGAACTCATCGGAGTGCTCTCCTCCCTTGAAGACCGTGAATTCACAGTTACAGAGATGAAAGATTTGGTAGAAGCATGGTGCGAAGCCACAGGCCATAAACCATGGAACGCATGGCGCGTATGTCTCGTAGGTACTGGGCAAGGTCCAGACATGTACGAACTCGCAGCCTTCCTCGGCAAGGCAGAAACCATCCGTCGTATGCAGAATGCAATTGAGAAATTAGGATGAGAAAGCAAACCATACTGTCGAGAATTGATCAGAACATCCAGATTGTCTGCTACACCATTGGTATGTATATCTTCACCATGGGAGCCATCATTGCAACCTTCTTCGTGAAGAAAATACGTCACCAAGTAAAGGGACAGGCTGGAACATGGATTAAACTCCACAAATACATCAAGAAGGACGATAAGGTTGTTTGGTTCCATGCAGCCTCGCTAGGAGAATTCGAACAGGGCCGTCTTCTCATGGAACGTGTACGTAAGGAGCTACCCGAATACAAGATACTGCTCACCTTCTTCTCTCCTTCTGGCTACGAAGTACGGAAAGACTACGAAGGTGCCGATATCGTCTGTTATCTTCCGTTCGACACCCCAACCAATGCAGCCTCATTCTTGAGGATGACCCACCCCGAAATCGCCATCTTCATCAAATATGAGTTCTGGTATCATTATCTCCATCGAGCTCATAAGCGAGGCGTGAAGGTCTATAGTGTCAGCAGCATCTTCCGTGAAGATCAGCATTTCTTCAAGTGGTACGGCATGACCCAACCACTCTATCAATTCGACTATTTCTTCGTTCAGAACCAAGAGTCGAAAGAACTGCTTGCACGTCTCGGCATTGACAATGTCATGATTGTGGGTGACACCCGCTTCGATCGCGTCATCAAAATCAAACAACGGTCAGCCAACCTACCAATCGTCAAGACTTTTGTTGACGGAAAATCGACCTTCATTGCTGGAAGCAGCTGGCAACCTGACGAGCAAATTTATATCCCCTACTTCGCTAATCACCGCGATTGGAAACTCATCATAGCGCCCCATAAGATTACAGGTCACCGTTTAAACGAACTTCGCAACTGGTTGGGCGATCGACGTGTTATTTTCTATTCCGACATCGCAACCGAAGACGGACAACAAGCCGTAGATGACAACGTACTCCGAGAAGCGGAAGTGCTGATTGTCGATTGCTTTGGCAAACTCTCGTCCATCTATCGCTATGGTAGTCTCGCCCTCGTAGGGGGCGGATTTGGAGCCGGCATACACAACGTACCCGAAGCTGCTGTCTACGGAATCCCAGTATTGTTCGGTCCTAACAACAAGAAGTTCCAAGAAGCACAAGCGCTGCTCGAATGCAAAGGCTCATTTGAATATACAGATGCAGCATCGTTTGCCGCACTCGTTGATGACTTCATACTCCATCCCGACAAGATGCATGCAGCAGGTGAAGCTGCAAGCCAATATATCTACGGCAATGCAGGAGCTGTCGAAAAATGTTATGATGCAATCTTCAACACTCCCAAGAACACCTAACAACTTAGGTTAGATGTTATTTGCCAATTATCAACTATCAACTGTCAATTATCAACAAGAACTATGGCCCTCATCAAAACCGTATGCGGTCTGACTCCCAAATGGGGCAAGGACTGTTATTTTTCAGAAAACGCAACCATCGTAGGCGATGTCACGATGGGCGACCAATGTACTGTGTGGTTCAATGCTGTTGTGCGAGGTGATGTCAACTACATCCGAATCGGCAATCGAGTCAATATTCAAGACGGAAGTTGCCTCCACACGCTCTATCAGAAAGCAGCAATAGAAATAGGCGACGATGTCACCATCGGACACAATGTTACCCTACATGGATGCACGGTTCACAACTGTGCTCTCATCGGAATGGGAGCCACTGTTCTCGATCACGCAGACATAGGCGAAGGAGCCATCATTGCAGCTGGAGCACTTGTACTCCAAAACACAAAGGTTGGTCCAGGTGAATTGTGGGGAGGTGTTCCTGCAAAGTTTATCAAAAGAGTTGACTCCGAACAAGCAAAGGAACTAAATCAAGGAATTGCCAGCCACTACATTATGTATAAAGATTGGTACAAAGAAGAACAATAAGCAGGGAACAACAATTCCTCCTTATACCCCCTACGACTAAGACAGTTCGCCCGATCACAGTCTCACTCCTACCGATGCATTGATGTACCAATCGTTTAGATAGCCATGCATGGTGTTGTTGGAAGATTTATGGTTGTAATGAAAATTATTGAACTGACCATTCACATTCACAAAATAGCGGCTCCAATTATAAGTGACAGAGAGACGTGTCGTGAAATTTAGCGCCACACGATTGGAATGCGTAATATCTCCTTTCTTTTGAATGATATAATTATCAACCTGTGAATCTGTATAGTCATTAATATAATCATCAACTGTAGTTTTTTGCATCTCAGCAGCAGCAACCTCGAGATAGTTGGTGTCATATTGTGTCATCTTCATGCGGTTCAACAATGTTACCATCGGCAAGGCAGTAGCGCCAATAAGCCATCCCTTAGCTGGAACATAATTATAGGCATATCCTGCCCCAACGCTTCCTTGCCACTGACGGATACGACCTATTTCACCCATATAGGTAATTAACTCTGCATTGCGACTATCATCAAAACGGAAGTCAGCATAATAGGCCATGATGCCAGCGATGAGTGACCCTGCAGAACGTTTTTGGATGGTTTTCTGATTGTAGGCTGCACCATAAGAGAAGCGTTTATAGTTGAAAATATAAAAACCATCAAACACTAATGTCTTTATCTTAATAGGAGATTCCAGATTCCATTTGCCAGGCATGTTATATTCTTTCACTCCTCCCAAATCTTCCCCCGTATTTACATCTACATTCTTGAGGGTGAAAGAAGATGGCGCCTCGGGCGATTTCTCCTCAAACTTGTGCCATCGAAGGTTTATGCTGTAGTAATTACCCATACTTCTAAACGAGAGACTTTGCCCATTATAGCCCTTTAAAGGAAAGGTGTAGCTTGCACTGAGGCCTCTGTATCCAACCTTTATACCAACAGAAGCCGATATGGGGGTTGTCACACGCGGCGTAATACGTAAGGGTCCTTCTATTTGATACCCAGTCCCTTCCAGAACCGAAGCGTAAACAGCGTTACCATTAATCGTTGAATGCATATTCAAGTCAGTCTGTGCAACACGGCTCTTCACGCTAACTTGCCAAGGTCGTGCAGGCTTTTGGATGTAGTTCGTATCAACCTTGCTTGAACCTGTGGACTCAATTATTTTCTTTACTTTACTAATGACGTTACTCCCTTGTGTGTCTTGCTGGGCTATCAGCGAGGCAGGCATCAACAACACAAAGAAGCAAATAGTAAATTCTATCAAAGTATGCTTCATTCGTAACAAATTATATTAGTTTGTGATACAAAGGTACGGAATTGTACGACAAAAAGCAAATTTTAATAACAATATCTCACAATTTGCAGTGCGTATGTGAACCAACTTCAGCTGTTTATGCCATATTATTCAAATTATTCACAATAATAATCAAGCGAACAGACTGCTGTAAAAAAAACACCAGCGAGGCAAACCATTCTTGTTCGTCTCGCTGATAATCGTTCAAATAGACTTTAGGGAGTCTGTTAATATTCTTCTTCGTCCCAAAGGAAATCCTCTTTAGACGGATAGTCTGGCCATATTTCCTCTATACTCTCATATACATCGCCCTCATCCTCTATCTCTTGAAGGTTTTCAAGCACTTCGAGGGGCGCTCCTGAACGAGTTGCATAGTCAATCAGTTCGTCTTTAGTTGCTGGCCAAGGAGCATCTTCCAATTTTGTAGCCAATTCCAATGTCCAATACATAGGCTTCCTCCTTTTGTGATTTATGGTAAATTTAGGTTATTAATTTCTTTGTTTTTGATACGTCTCACAAGATCATCCTCTTCTTTTGAGCCGCAAAAATACAATAATTATTTGTAATGACAAACAATTTTAAGAAAATAATTCACCTCCATTCACTTTTTTTTCACATTACTTGCAAAACCACATATTGTGATGACTAAAACGAAAATTAAAAATCGTTTTTTGACACGCAAGACTAACAATAGAGTTAGCTAGAATCAGAGTCGCACTTGGGTCTTAACACCACGATAGTCAACAGTCTTCTGACGGCCATCAGGTGTGACAACCGTGAACTTGCGTGACTGCAGCATACCAGGATAGTTGCCTTGACGTGAACCTATCGTGAGCGTATGGTTTTTATCGCTCCAATCGAAAGTAATGGTAGAATAGGTACCCTTCTCGTAATTGTAATTATCACCCTCATCTTCATAGAGTACGAACTGACCATTAGCTCCAGGATAAACCCGTATCTCAAGATTATCCCAAGTCTTCTCGCCTACGTACTGCATCTCGGGTCCGAGGGGCAATATGCTACCTGCACGTACAAACATAGGCACGCGATCGAACGATGTCTGCAACTCGATATTCTGTGCTCCTTGATAGCGTTTACCGGTCCAGAAGTCATACCACTCAGCTCCCTTAGGCAGATATTTTGTAGCAGTTTTTGTGGCTGTGAAATCAACAGCTCCCGTTGCACCACTCTCAGTAGCATTCTGACGGTTCCAACCTGTCATTTCGTTGGTGCGGATGATACGCTCCTCAGTATACTGAGGATTGACAATCGGACAAGCAAGAATGCTGTGACCAAACATAAATTCATCTGTCATATCCCAAACCGTCTTATCTGCAGCAAAGTCTGCGAAAAGTGGACGCATATAGCTGTCGTTGTTTGAAGTCACCTGCCAAGCTATACTATATAAATAAGGTATAAACCTATAGCGCAAGCGTATCTGTTTTTCAATGGCATCATAAACGGGTTCACCCTTCTTACCGAACTGCCAGATCTCACGTGGAGCATCAGCTCCATGACTACGGAATACAGGGCAGAATAGGCCATACTGCATCCAACGAACATAAAGCTCCTGAAACTGCGGATTGCGAGGAGCAGAGCCTCCACCTCGAGTGTTGTAAGAGCCGCAGAAGAAACCGCCAATATCAGTATTGAAATTTGGATTACCTGTGAGTGTGAAGCTCAGTCCCGCAGGTACTTGCTTACGTAGCATATCCCACGATGAATTGACATCACCGCTCCACATATTTGAGCCATAGTGCTGCTGACCTGCAAACGATGAGCGAGTCATGATGAAAATACGTTTACCTCGGTCGTCCTTGCGCTGCGACTGATAAATACCACGAACGGTCTCCAATGGGAAAGCATTGCGGAGTGAGCGCCATGTTCCGCCTGTCACAGGATGGGCGTAATCGCTCTCTTTCGGATTGAAGAAGTCTGGATCTGTTGAGTCCATCCACCACGCATCCGTACCATAATCGTAAAGAGTCTTAAGGTATTTCCAATAGATGTCTCGAGCGACAGGACTGAAAGCATCGTAAACCTTCACACCAGAAGGATACTTCATGTCAGGTGGCCAAATATGCGAGATACCACTCTGTGGCCAAGTCTCGATAGGAAGCAATAGACCTTTTTCATCCAACTCACGGAACTGTTGGGTTTGAGGCCCAAAGCTTGCCCAAATGGAAATCATGAAATGAGCATGTTTACGATGTACATTCTGAATGAGCTGTTTGCCATTTGAAAAGTCTTCTGCAAGAAAGTCCATCGCATTCCATAGGTAGTTCGAGCCCCAGTACTGCCAATCCTGAATAATACCATCGAGTGGCACATTGAGTTCGCGATACTTGTCAACAATACCTTCTGTTTCTGCAGCAGTCTTATAACGCTCCTTAGACTGCCAGTATCCAAAGGTCCACAGAGGGAACATCGGCACATCACCAGAGAGATAACGCATCTGAGCAATCACACCATCGGCGCTGCCTCCATACATAAAGTAATAATCCACTCCCTCACCGACCTCAGAGTCGAAAGACATACCTTGAGCGTTATCTTCGAAAACTGTAGGAGAATAGTTCTCCCAATAGATACCCCATCCCTTGATACTCTGCAACACATTCTGGAAGTCCTCAAGGTTAGACTGCTCCATACGTTTTTTCTCACCACGACGGTTCATCTTACCATTTTGGATGGTTCCCAAACCATAGACAGCCTCATCCGCGTCGAGCGTGAAGGTCTGACGAGCACCACTGACGTCGCAATTCTTCTCTTGAAGCAAAACTGCACCTTTAGCAGTGAGAAATGTCAGATTTCCCTGCGCGTCCTGACGTATTGTCAGCGCCTTACTCTTCCATTGGCCTTTGGACGTAGACCATTGACTTTTGTCCATTGGTTTTGCCGTAACGACCAATGTTTTCGTGGGTACTCCTTTTACAACATGTACAATGTTTGGCGTGATGAACTCAATCTTCACATCCTGAGCTTTGCTGACAGTTGCTATCAGCAATGTTCCTAATAATACGAAAAGACTTTTCTTCATAAATGGGTTGTTTATTTTTTTGATTAGTTATACTTCGCAAAGAATTAAGCCTGCCGGCTAAAAGAAATGCTTCAGTTTTTAATCCGTTTGCAAAGATAATGCAAATTGCGGGAATGACCAAACAATTTGCTCACATTTGCAAAATCAGTGTAGCAAAGTGAGTAAAAAAATCAAAAAGTGAAGAACGAAACATAAAAAATGGTCAATAGAAAATGGCCATCTTATTAATTATGCGTAACTTTGTATTGATTTTTAGGATTTGCGAATCGTTGCCTTCTCTGAAGACAAGCAATCACTCAAAAAGGAATTAATTTTTAACAACTTAAAGCATATAAATTATTATGGCAGCATTAGACTTAACAAAGTACGGCATCACTGGTTCAACAGTGATTGCTCACAATCCTTCTTTCGAGGATCTTTACAAGGCAGAAGTTGACCCTTCTCTTACTGGTTATGAGGTAGGTCAGGAAACTGAACTTGGTGCAGTAAACGTGATGACAGGTGTCTTCACAGGTCGTTCACCTAAGGACAAATATATCGTAGACGATGCTCAGAGCCACGATAAGGTTTGGTGGACCACTGAAGGTTACAAGAACGACAACCACCCAATGACAGAAGCTGTTTGGGCACAGGTTAAAGACATCGCTATCAAGGAGCTTTCAAACAAGCAGCTCTATGTAGTTGACGCATTCTGTGGAGCAAACGAAGCAACTCGTCTTGCAGTACGTTTCATTGTAGAAGTAGCATGGCAGGCACACTTCATTAAGAACATGTTCATCCAGCCAACAGAAGCTGAACTCGCTACTTTTGAGCCAAACTTCGTTATCTTCAACGCATCAAAGGCAAAGGTTGAGAACTACAAAGAGCTCGGCCTCAATTCAGATACTTGTGTTGCATTCAACACAACAAGCCGCGAACAGGTTATCATCAACACTTGGTATGGTGGCGAGATGAAGAAGGGTATGTTCTCAATGCAGAACTATTACCTTCCACTTCAGGGCATCGCATCTATGCACTGCTCTGCTAACACAGATATGGAAGGTAAGAACACAGCTATCTTCTTCGGTCTCTCTGGTACAGGTAAGACTACTCTTTCTACAGATCCAAAGCGTCTGCTCATTGGTGACGACGAGCACGGATGGGATGACGAAGGAGTATTCAACCTCGAAGGTGGTTGCTACGCAAAGGTGATCAACCTCTCTAAGGAGAATGAGCCTGACATCTACGGTGCTATTAAGCGCAACGCTCTTCTTGAGAACGTAACAGTAGATAAGGATGGCAAGATTGACTTTGCTGATAAGAGCGTAACTGAGAACACTCGTGTAAGCTACCCAATCGACCACATCAAGAACATCGTAAAGAAGGTTGCCGGTAAGAGCGCAGGTCCTGCTGCTAAGAACGTAATCTTCCTTTCTGCTGACGCATTCGGAGTTCTGCCTCCAGTATCTATCCTTACTCCAGAGCAGACTCAGTACTACTTCCTCTCTGGTTTCACTGCTAAGTTGGCAGGTACAGAGCGTGGTATCACTGAACCAACTCCTACCTTCTCTGCATGCTTCGGCCAGGCATTCCTTGAGCTTCACCCAACTAAGTATGCTGAGGAACTCGTAAAGAAGATGCAGAAGAGCGGTGCTAAAGCATACCTCGTAAACACTGGTTGGAACGGAACAGGCAAGCGTATCTCTATTCCTGATACTCGTGGTATCATCGATGCAATCCTCGACGGTTCAATCCTCAAGGCTGAGACAAAGAAGATTCCATTCTTCGACTTCGAAGTACCAACATCTCTGCCAAACGTAAACCCAGCAATCCTCGACCCACGCGACACTTATGCTGACGCATCAGTTTGGGAAGAGAAAGCTAAGGATCTTGCTGGTCGTTTCATCAAGAACTTTGACAAATATACTACCAACGCAGCAGGTAAGGCACTTGTTGCTGCTGGTCCAAAGCTCTAATAGCTCAATCAGCACAAAGAAAAGCGACATCCATGAGGGTGTCGCTTTTTGTTTTGATAAGTATTGGGTTAATCCAAATAGCCTGCCTTCTTCAGTTCACCATAAGCCAGATCGCATTCATCCCACCAAGACTTACCGAATCTGCGGATGAGAGGCTCCTTGAGGAATCGATAGAGAGGCAAAGAGAGTTTACATCCAAGCTCTACCCCACATCGGCAGATGTCCCATCTATCGTAATTCACTCCTACGGTCCCTGCGATGTTCTTCAAGCGAACGGGATAGAGGTGACAGGAGATGGGTTTCTGGAACTTAGTACGACCTTCCCGATAGGCTCGGTCGAGTACACAGAAACAAGTTCCATCTGCATCGTGGTTAGCAAACACACAATCCCGATTATTAACTATACTGGTAACCAGTTCGCCCGAAGGGTCGGCATATACCACTCCTTGTTGATGAATGACATCACGAGCCTTTGGAGTGAGTTCATCCCAAACGACTTCCATTGCTTCCTCTATCTCGGCAATTTCGTCCTCTTCTACAGGCGCCCCTGCATCACCTTCAACACAACAACATCCCTTACACACAGCAAGGTCGCAACAAAAATGCTGTGAGAAAAGATCTAGAGAGACGAGAGTGTCTTGGATTTCGAGCATAGGAGATTACACATTTATTTTTTCAATCACGCTTAAAATCCGCTGACGCATTTGATGATATTGCGGAGAAGATTTAAAGTCTGTATTTCGTCGAATCATCTGCTCTACTGCAGCCTGACTATGCTGGTAACACGAGAGTTCGTTATCCATCTGCTGAGCATGAGCTGCATGTTGTTTAATTTCTTTTTCACGAGCCCTTCGCAGAATCGTACAGACAGGATTCACCACATCCATCACGATGTTGTCCATGATGTGATGTCCTTGCATAAAGAGATATACATTGTCTGGAGTCAGTCCTAACCTCTCCAAATCCTCTTTCAAAGGTTGCAGCTTACCTTTCGCTTCGGGCACCTCTTTCTGTAGCCAAGCTATTTTCTGATTGACCTTATGACGCAGATGTTCCAATCCTTCTTCGGGATTGAAGATATTAACTTTATGAATCGTCGCTATATTGCATAAAGTGGTAAGAGGCATAATGCTGGCACGATTGTTCCGATAGAGCCACATGGCCCATACGAAGAGATCGTAGATGGTACGCGAATAGGCAGAAAGATAAGCAACGAAGTCGAACACCTTCTTATCGTTCAGTGTAGCCATCACACATACGTTATGCAGACTTTCAGCATAACACTGATAGTTCTCTATTGCGTAAACGTAGGTATGGACGATAAAGGGGTTGTTGTTGATTTCACGACTGGTTGAGGTACTATCCTGTAGCAGATAATCGAGGTCGGCATCCACACAGGCAATCATGCTTGTACCAAGCCCTTTGCCCAGATTATTGGTAATCGCAGACTTCTTGCCTCTACTGAGATTAGAACGTGAGGGAAGAACAATTTCAAAACCCAATTCGTCCGTTTCGAACTCTGCCAACACATCGCGCCAAAAGAATATGTCATCGTAACTTTCTACATATACGATGACTTTATGCTTCTTCCACTTTGGCCGCATGTGGTTAGCTGCCTCAAAGTAGCGCGAATTGACATTATCTACTAATCGCTTGGGCATGTTTACTTCACCGTCACATCTTCCACTTCAGTCACAATATCCATCCACCCGTCCATAATGAGGGCAGGTGAATGGGTTGAAAGGATGATCTGCACATTAGGGTTAAGTTCACGGATGAGATTGAGCAAACCTTTCTGCCATTCTATATGAAGACTGATTTCAGGTTCATCCATCAACAGAGCATAGTGTTCATTGTTTTCCACAAGCACGGTCAGCATGATGACCAGCATCTGTTTCTCGCCAGAAGACAACTGATAAGGTGTGAGCACCTCTCCATTTTGAGAAAACTGAATCTCGTTGCTCTTACGGTCAATGGTTTTGTTGGTATCCTTAAACAACTCATCCATGATGTTCTGGAACTTCATCTTAGGAGATGATACCAGTGCGGCCTTCATTTGGTCTTCAGGATCTCCACTGGTTAGGAGTTCAATGATTTGGTTGCCTATGTTTACCTGATAGTCCAAGAACCGCTTCTGCAGCTTGTAGATTTGCCAGTCGAGTTCTGTCTTTACCCTTGAATCAGCAAGTTTTTCAAGCAGATTACTATTAAGAAGCGGACGGTCGAACGAACGGATGATATCGAATTTGATACTCGTTGCATCTTCTGGGAATAGTTTTATGATGACACCCTCCATCACTTCACCCGACTGGAACTCTCCACTGTCGATGAGTTTCAGCATCTTGGCAGAGTGATTGATAATGGTGCTCTTTCCCACCCCGTTGATACCACTCAAGATGTTCACCGTAGGGTTCAGTTCCCACTTTATGTGTTTACCACCCTTCCACAGTGCCTTGATCTCAATGCTTTGGATGTATTCTGCTTGTTTCATTTGTTATGCGATTGTCTGCATGAATTTCTCAAAGTTCTTTTTCTTCGTAGCATCCATAATCAGGAAGAAGTCGATGATAGCCCAAATGCCACATCCTCCACCTGTCAAGAATTTTGCAATACCCAAACCGATATCACCAATGAAAATACGATCTACACCACTAAAGCCAAAGAACACCAGAAACGACAGCAAAAGGGCTGTTGTTGGGTCTTTTACCTCCATTGCTGAAACTGCCATTTCACGATCTGCTGGAAGATTTTCCAAACGCTCTCTAATCATTGGAAGCGCATCTGCTGGGAATTTTTCACCTTTTGTTGACAAAAACAAATTTACTTTTTCTGCATCCATAATTGTGTATAGTTTAATGAAAGTTATTTACGTGTGCAAAGATAGCAGATTATTCTGAAACTACCAAACTTTTCGTCAAATTTCTTATTCTGTCACCACTTCTATGTCATCATACCCTATGCGCTCCCCTTCTGCCAAGCGTTCTGCATCAAGTCGCAAAATCTTCGCTTTGATCGGGGCAAACCTGATTGTTTGCCAAATTGGGTTATTCACGATGTTCGAAAACTCACCCGATGCCACCTTATGCCAATTGCTCCAATCGTTCGATGCCCAAAGGGTGTAATGGGTAACAACTCCGTCACGTTTTCCTTGCGGAGGCAGATAGCGGAAGGCTGTGATGTTCTGTTCTTGGTCGTAATCTATGAACATCTGTTTCGGATTGGGGAAAAAGATGTGAAGACTCGATGACAACTTCTCACCCGAATCAGGGATATCTGCAGTAAGAGCTGGAGCATTGTACACACTTAAACGTTTGATGAGCGGTTCAGCCTTAGCGTCCACAATGGAGAATCGCAATCGTGTAGCACATACGGTTGGGAAACAGATGATGCGTCTGTAACCTATTGTGGTCAATCCATCACCATTCTCCACCAATTCGTCCTTGAGCGAAACCCATCGTCCGTCAACCTCTGCTTCGAGTTTGAACGCCTTCACACGCTGACCGTAGCGGATATCTTCCTCCGCCACAAAGCGGTTGAACGTAGTTGGACGTTTGAAAGTGATGAGTGTTCCGCCCCACTTACCTGTTGTTTCGGATGGGAGCAGTTTCGTCTTCTTGGCTTTCTTTGCCAAATCCGTTTTGAACACTTCGTGTATCATTTTATTGAACGCGATACCTCGCAAGCTGTCAGTCGGATGAATACGTCCGTTGGGCATGATTGGGAAGTTCAGAAGCAGTGTGGAGTTTCGCCCTACAGATTTATAATAGGTGTCCATGAGTTTCGACAGGCTCTTCACGTTCGAATCCTCTGTTGGGTGATAGAACCAACCTGGTCGGATGCTTGTATTGGTCTCGCCTGGCACCCATGAGTCACCATCCTCCAAACCAAAATGAAGCATGTGGAACGGTGTATCGCCCACTTTGTTCAACAGGCTCCAGTTTGTCTCGCCTACGTTTCCGGCTTCTGTTCCCACCCAGCGAAGATCACCTCTGTCTCCTCCGTCATTCCAGATGACCGCATGAGGTTGCAACTCACGAATCATGCGGAACGTCTCAGCCCATCCGTAGTATGTCTTTCCATCGATACGTCGGCGTTCGTTCGCTCCCCCATACCATCCATCACCTCCGTTGGCACCATCGAACCAAACCTCGAAGATGTCACCATATTGTGTCAGCAACTCACGAAGCTGATTACGGAAATAAGTAACATACTCAGGACGCCCATACTCTGGGTGGTTACGATCCCAAGGCGAGAGATAGACAGCAAATTTCAGCCCCTCTTTCTTGCAAGCATCAGCCAATTCACGCACCACATCACCCTTTCCCTGTTTCCAAGGTGTGTTTTTCACAGAATACTCCGTATATGCTGAAGGCCACATGCAGAATCCGCAATGATGCTTCGCCGTGAATATGATGCCTTTCATCCCTGACTGCTTACACACACGAGCCCATTGGCGGCAATCGAGGTCAGCAGGATTGAACAACTCCAAAGACTCATTACCGAATCCCCATTCCTCATTCGTATATGTATTCATCGAATAATGGATAAACGCATACATCTCCATTTCCTGCCAACGCAACTGGTCCTCTGTTGGCACAGGTCCATAAGGCTTAGGCTTCTGAGCTTGGGTATTGACAGTAAACACAAACAATAGTACAGATGCTATGATAAGTAGGTTGACTCTTGTGATATGTAGGTTGATTCTTGTTGTCATAACGAAGTATTGAGTTGATTGGTACATTATCGATGCGAAGTTACGAAAAAATTTTGGAAGTGTTATAGAAATTGGTCAGAAAAGTCAACAATCAATGAACAGCACAATCATTGATTGTCCATTTTTATACCCCTTGAAAGTCAACCCCTGAAAAATAGCAAAAAAATTGTTTCCCTTAAGGGGAATTTTTGCAGCCCCTAGGGGTAACAAAAAAAGTCGCTTGCAGAGAAGGTCGTAAAAATTAAGGTTTAGGGTGTAGAAAAGATGAATATGAAGATAAAGATGATGCTTTTGTGTCAACTACTATATCCTTGCCAATTTTTAACACGAACAAAGGAGATAGGCGATTTTTATTCACAAATATCAGAAATTGTATCAAATTATCATTGGTTATGCATTGCAGATTGAGATTTTATTACTAACTTCGCAGTCGATAGCCAAAATGAATCGGAACATATGGAAGCTATTGGGACTTATATAAAAGAAAATATTCAATTGGTCAGCCTTATCATTGGCTTGATTGGTGTAGTGATAGCTACCTTATCATTGATGTATGAACTAAAAAGGCGAAAGAAGAAAGACAAATAAGACTCGCAGAAAATGTGACTAAACTATAATTTTTGAGGTATGAAAACTAATTATGAAATTCGTTATGCTGCTCATCCAGAGGATGCGAAGCATTATGACACAAAGCGGCTGCGTCGTGATTTCTTGATAGAGAAAGTGTTTGCTGCCGACGAAGTGAACTTGGTTTATTCGATGTACGACCGTATGATTGTAGGTGGGGCTATGCCTGTAAAGGAAGCTTTGAAGCTGGAAGCCATCGACCCTCTGAAAGCTCCTTATTTCACCACTCGTCGCGAACTGGGCATCTTCAATGTAGGAGGTGCAGGAACTATCCGCGTAGGTAATGAGACGTTCGAGTTGAACTACAAGGAGGCGCTTTACATTGGTCGTGGCGACCGCGATGTGGTATTCGAGAGCAAGGATGCCCAACAACCTGCAAAGTTCTACATTAACTCTACGACTGCTCACAAGGAATATCCTTGTAAGAAGGTAACGAAAGCTGATGCCGACGTGTTGGCATTAGGTTGCTTGGAAGACAGCAACGATCGTGTCATCAACCGCATGATTGTACAAAAGACACTCGACTCTTGTCAGCTCCAGATGGGTATGACTGAACTGAAACCAGGAAGTGTGTGGAACACGATGCCTGCTCATATCCACAGCCGCCGTATGGAGGCTTACTTCTACTTCGAAGTACCTGAAGACCAAGCAGTATGCCACTTCATGGGTGAAATCGAGGAAACTCGTCATATCTGGATGAAGGGCGATCAGGCTGTTCTCAGCCCTGAGTGGTCCATCCACTCTGCTGCAGCAACCCACAACTACACCTTCATTTGGGGTATGGGTGGCGAGAACCAAGACTACGGAGATCAAGACTTTTATAAAATAACAGATTTGAAATAGGAGAATACATCATGACTAATCTTTTTTCATTAGAGGGCAAAAACGCCTGGATAACTGGTGCCAGCTATGGTATCGGTTTCAACATTGCTAAAGCTTTCGTGGCTGCAGGCATCAAGAACATCGTATTCAATGACATCAACGAAGCTGCACTTGAGCGCGGACTCAACAACTATAAGGAAGCAGGAATCACAAATGTGAAAGGCTACGTTTGTGATGTGACTGACGAGAAGGCCGTAAAGGCTCTCGTGGAGAAAATCCATGAGGAAGTTGGTCAAATTGATATCCTTGTGAACAACGCAGGTATCATCAAGCGCATCCCAATGCACGAGATGAAACGCGAGGAGTTCCAGCAAGTGATTGATGTGGACCTCGTAGCGCCTTATATTGTCAGCGCTGCAGTCATCCCTGAGATGATGGAACGTCGTGAGGGCAAAATCATCAACATCTGCTCAATGATGAGCGAACTGGGACGTGAAACCGTAAGCGCCTATGCAGCAGCAAAAGGTGGTTTGAAGATGCTCACCCGCAACATCTGCTCTGAGTACGGAGAGTATAACATTCAGTGTAACGGAATCGGTCCTGGCTATATCGCAACTCCACAGACAGCACCACTACGCGAACGTCAGCCTGATGGCAGCCGTCACCCATTCGACCGCTTCATCTGTGCCAAGACTCCTGCAGGACGTTGGCTCAATCCTGAAGAACTTGGCGGACCAGCTGTATTCCTCGCAAGCCACGCTTCAGATGCCGTAAACGGTCATGTGCTGTATGTCGATGGTGGTATCTTGGCTTATATCGGTAAACAACCATGAAGAAACTGATTCTGCTCGATGCATACGCATTGATCTTTAGGGCTTATTATGCTTTGATTCGAAGTCCACGAATCAATAGCAAACGTATGAACACGTCTGCCATTTTCGGGTTTGTAAACACATTGGAGGATGTACTGAAAAAGGAAAATCCTGATTTTATCGGTGTGGCTTTCGACCCGAAGGGTGGTACGTTCCGTCATGAAATCTACCCTGCCTACAAAGCTCAACGCGAAGAGACTCCTGAGGACATTCGCATTGCGGTACCTTATATTAAAAAGATATTGGAAGCCTACCGAATTCCTGTGCTCGAAGTCCCTGGTTTCGAAGCAGATGATGTCATAGGTACTTTAGCTACAAAAGCATCGCAGAACGGGGACATCATGACTTACATGATGACACCCGACAAGGATTACGGCCAGTTGGTGAAGGACAATGTGAAGATGTTGCGTCCTCGACACGGAAGCAACGAATTCGAGTTGATGGGACCCTCTGAGGTTTGCGAGAAATATGGCATCCAGTCACCACTCCAGGTGATTGACCTCTTGGGACTGATGGGTGATGCATCCGACAATGTACCAGGATGTCCTGGAGTGGGCGAAAAGACTGCCGTGAAACTCATCAACGACTTTGGAGGCATCGACCAACTCATTAGCCGCTCGAGCGAAATCAAGGGAGCCTTGCGCCAAAAAGTTGAAGACAACATTGAAGGCATTAGGTTCTCAAAACTGCTTGTCACCATCAAGACAGATGTACCTATCGAGCTGGATCTGAATCTTCTCAGCAGAAAACCAATTGATGTAGAGTTGCTGAAACCGCTGTTTGAGGAACTGGAATTCCGCACGATGCTTCAACGAATCACAGGCGGGAAACCAGAAAGCAAGCCTGCTGAACCCAAGTTCGCACCACTTCCTTCGAGCGGACAGCTCGACCTCTTTGCAACCTATGAGCCGCAAGATGCCAAGAATGCGAATGAGCAGAAGGGAGCAGAACCGCAGGCGACCAACAATTCCGCAAGCCTCTTCGATACTCCGACTTTCAGCACTTATAAAGACACTCCTCATCAATATCTGCTGATTGACTCTGATGAGAAAATTGACGATTTCATCGAGAAAATCAAGTCGTCTGAGACACTTTGTATTGATACGGAGACCACCAATACCGAAGCCATGTTGGCTGAATTGGTAGGTATGAGTTTTGCTGTTCAAGAGGGTGAAGCTTATTACATCCCTGTACCAGCCGACCAAGTCGAAGCTCAGCGCATTGTGAACAAACTCAAACCCCTATACGAGAACGAGTCAACACTGAAAGTCGGACAGAATCTGAAGTACGACATCATGGTTCTTGCCAACTATGGCGTCGAAGTGAAAGGTAAGATGTTCGACACGATGATTGCGCATTACATCCTCAAGCCCGAGATGCGTCATAATATGGACTACATGGCCGAAGTGTATCTCAATTATGAGACCATACACATTGACGAACTGATTGGTCCGAAAGGCAAGAGTCAGTTGTCGATGCGCGACATAGCACCCGAAAAGGTTTGCGATTATGCTGCAGAGGATGCTGACATCACTTTGAAACTGAAGTCAAAACTCGAAGCCGAGCTGAAGGCAGAAGGCCTGTTCAATCTGTTTGAGAGCATCGAGATGCCTCTCGTTCCTGTGTTAGCACAGATGGAACGCAATGGAGTAAGGATTGATGTGAACTCCTTAGCTGAAACTTCTAAGGCATTCTCCGACAAGATGAACGAAATCGAACAAGAGGTGTACGAGTTGGCTGGTTGTAGTTTCAACATCTCCTCACCCAAGCAGGTCGGAGAGATTCTGTTCGACAAGATGAGAATCGTAGAGAAAGCCAAGAAGACCAAAACAGGGCAATATGTTACCTCCGAAGAGGTGCTGCAAAGTCTGAAAGGCAAGCACATCATCGTGGAGAAGATTCTCGACTATCGTGGCTACAAGAAACTGCTGTCCACCTACATCGACTCATTGCCGCAACTCATCAACCCCAAGACCGGACATATCCACACCTCGTACAATCAAGCTGTAACAGCAACAGGACGACTCAGTTCGAGCAATCCAAATCTGCAGAACATCCCTATTCGCGACGAGAACGGAAAAGAAGTCCGAAAGGCATTCATCCCCGATGAAGGATGCCTGTTCTTCTCGGCCGACTACAGTCAGATAGAACTGCGCATTATGGCCCACCTAAGTGGCGACCACAATATGATTGAGGCTTTCAACACTGGATATGACATCCATGCTGCAACTGCGGCTAAGATATTCAAGAAACCTATCGAAGAGGTCACCTCCGACGAACGTCGCAAAGCCAAAACGGCAAACTTCGGAATCATCTACGGCATCACTACCTTCGGATTGGCAGAACGCATGCAGGTGAGTCGAGGAGAAGCTAAAGACCTGATTGATGAATATTTCGCCACCTATCCCAAAGTCAAGGAATATATGGAGCAATCTGTAAATATGGCGCGCGATAAAGGTTATACCGAGACATTGTTCGGACGACGTTGTCATCTGCCCGATATCAACAGCCACAATGCAGTTGTACGCGGCTATGCGGAACGTAATGCTATCAATGCTCCCATCCAAGGAACAGCAGCAGACATCATCAAAGTAGCGATGGTCAGAATCCAACAACGACTATGGAAAGAGCAATTACGCTCAAAGATGATTCTTCAGGTTCACGACGAACTCAACTTCAACGTGGTTCCCGAGGAAAAAGACCTGATCCAGCAGCTTGTGGTTGAGGAAATGGAACATGCGTTCAAGATGAGTGTACCGCTCGAAGCCGATTCCGGATGGGGAGTCAATTGGCTCGAAGCACATTGATTTTGACGACAATGAACCGATAACCCATAAAGAATGATGCAAAAACCACAATGCAGTATCGGCAAATCGTCGTAAATTTGCACCGTGATTCTATCAGCAATCAAAATACTAATCAAATAATAAATGTAACGTATGAAACAGTTCATCACAATCTCTTTAGTAGCAGTACTGGCAACAGGAAGCATGAATGCCCAAAGCGACAAGTCGGGCTACCCTATCTCACCCGTTCCTTTCACTGCTGTAAAAGTAACTCCAAACACATTCTGGGGTCAGCGACTCCAAGCCAGCCGCGATGTAACCATTCCTTTGGCATTTAGCAAGTGTGAATCAGAGCATCGCTACGAGAACTTCGAACAGGCTGCTCAACACATCAAAGATCCAAGCAAGACGTTCAAGGTAACAATGGGCTATTCGTTCGACGATACCGACCCATACAAGACCCTCGAAGGTGCTGCATACCTTATGCAGACACACCCAAACGCAAAAATCAATGGTGAACCAATCGACAAATATTGCGATAAGGTGATTGCCATCATCGCTTCTGCTCAGGAGCCTGACGGATACCTCTATACGGCTCGCACACAGAATCCTGCACAGCCTCACAACTGGGCTGGTACAAAGCGCTGGGAATTGGTCGAAGACCTCTCACACGAGTTCTACAACCTTGGTCACCTCTGCGAGGCAGCTGTAGCTCACTACAATGCGACAGGCAAGAAGACCCTGCTCAATATCGCCATGAAATATGCCGATTGTGTATGCAAGGAAGTAGGTAACCGCCCAGGTCAGGCAAAGGTTGTTCCTGGACACCAGATTGCAGAGATGGGCTTAGCAAAGTTGTACACCGCTACAGGTGACAAGAAATACCTCGAGCAGGCTAAATATTTCCTCGACCAACGTGGTCAGCGCGATCCGTCTTGGACACGCGGACGTGGAGGATTGCGCGATGCAGACGGCTATCTCCATAAGCTCGATGAATATGCTCAGAGCCACAAACCAGTACTCGAGCAGGACGAGGCTGTTGGACATGCTGTCCGTGCAGGATACATGTATGCAGGTATGGCCGACGTAGCAGCCCTCACAGGCGATAAAGGCTACATCGAGGCAATCGACCGCATCTGGGAGAATATCGTAGGCAAGAAGTACTACCTCACAGGAGGTGTCGGAGCAACCTCATCAGGCGAAGCATTCGGCGACAACTACGAACTGCCAAACATGAGCGCCTATTGCGAGACATGTGCAGCAATCGCTCAGGTCTATCTCAACTACCGTCTGTTCCTCCTTCATGGAGAAAGCAAATACTACGATGCCCTCGAGCGTACATTATATAATGGTGTACTCAGCGGTATCTCAATCGACGGAGGTAAGTTCTTCTATCCAAACCCATTGCAGTCAATGGGTCAGCACCAGCGTCAGGCTTGGTTCGGATGCGCATGCTGTCCATCAAACGCAGCACGTTTCATCCCTTCATTCCCACAATACATCTATGCCGTGAAAGACAATGCGTTCTACGTAAACCTCTTTGCCGGCAATGAGACAACCGTGAAGGTAGGAGGCAAGCCTGTCACCATGCAGCAGACCACCAACTACCCTTGGGATGGCGACATCACGATGACCATGAAGAAGGCAAGCAGCCAGTTTGCACTCAAGATCCGTATCCCAGGATGGGTACGCGGACAAGTCGTTCCAAGCGACCTCTATCACTATGCCGATGGAAAGAACCTGAAGTACAGCGTGAAGCTCAACGGTCAGCCAGTCGAGAGTGAATTAGTCGATGGATATTTCGTCATCGACCGCAAGTGGAAAGCAGGCGACAAAGTCGATGTACACTTCGATATGGATGCACGCCTCGTACGCGCAAATGGTCAGGTAGCTGCCGACAAAGGTCGTGCTGCCATCGAACGCGGACCACTGGTCTATTGTGCAGAATGGCCCGACAACACATGCGACGTACTCAGCGTACTGCTCAACCAAGAGCCTACCTACACCCTCGGACATAAGACCATCGCAGAAACCGACGTACAGACGTTGACTACAGGAGCACAGACACTGAAGTTCGACGATCGTGGACGCCTCACAGTAACCGACGAGCAACTCACCCTTATCCCATACTACGCATGGGCACATCGTGGAAATGGTAACATGGCAGTATGGCTAGCAATCGACCTCAGTGCCTCTAAGCCAGCACTCCCACCATCAATTGCATCACAGTCAAAGGTAACTGCATCACAACGCAATCTGCCATCCATCAGTGCCATCAACGACCGCCTGGTACCAGCCGACGGCAACGATCGCAGCATCCCATACACCCATTGGTGGCCAAAGACCAACTCAACCGAGTGGCTCGCATACGAGTTCAAACAGGCAACCGAAATATCAACCTCTACCGTTTACTGGTACGACGACCAGCCCTGGCAGGGGTGCAAGGTGCCCGACTCATGGAAACTCTACTACAAAGACGCAGCAGGCAATTGGGTAGAAGTGAAGAACCCATCGGGCTACCCAACCACCAAAGGCGTAGCATGCACCGTCACCTTCACACCCGTAAAGACCACAGCTGTGAAACTCGAACTCGTGCAACCATCCGACAAGTCATGCGGCCTCTATGAATGGAGCGTGAAATAATCGTTTGAAAATCAGCAAAACAAAAGCAGGCTCCCTCGAGTCTGCTTTTTTATTTCAAATCACCTTTCGGCTTTTCATACTTCTAACCCTTAACCTATAACCCTTAACCTCAACTTATGTTGATCCTATTTCCCCCCTTTGTTTTGCCATAGTGATTCTTATATTTATGCTAGGTTCTACTCTACTTTATCTCTACTATATCTCTAATTATAGAACTAGAGATGAACTAGAGATGAACTAGAGAAGAACTAGAGATATGATGTGTAAAAAGTAAGGAGTTGTATTGAAATAACCTAATAGAATATAAAGAGACTTTAGGGATCACTTGCATAACACTGTGTGTAGATTTAGAAAAAACATCAAAAACAGATATTACCATTGTTTTTATTAGACCCACCCCCTTACCCCTCCCTCTAGGGCGGGGAGAAAAGCCCCTCTAACTCCCCCTATAGGGGGAGGAATGGGGTGAATACATGAGATAGGGCTCTCGCCCTATCCTAAATTATTCCGCCCCGTTGGGGCTTAGAAAATCAAGAACCCCGTAGGGGTGAAAGAACAAAGGATAGGGTGTCAACCCTATCGGAACGACACCCCACCACCCAAAAGCGCTGTAAGTGCGACATAATATTTCGCCCCTACAGGGCGATGGGTGGGATGTTTAAACCGAAATAGGGCTTCCGCCCTATCCTAAATTATTTCGCCCCGTTGGGGCTAAGTAATTTGTAAATAAATCAATTAAAATCAATCGTAAATAGTAAATCGTCTAATAGTAAATAAATGTATGAACGAAAATAAAAGTAAGTGATTAAGGAAAAATGACTTGACAAAAAGAATTGTTTGCGTTATTATGGATAAAAACAATCGTGAAATGAAGAAAATAGTAAATAGTAAATTGTCAAATAGTAAATAATTGCTATCTTTGCAAGTGATTAGCAATAAACAGGAACAACGGGTATGCTTACAGAAAAAGAGTGTGAGGTAATGAACGCATTGTCGAAGAACACGCTGATGGAGGCGCTGGGAATGAGATTTGTGCCGACGGACGATGATGTGGTGGTGGTGAAGATGCCTATCTCGAAATCGACTCGTCAACACATGGGTATCGTTCATGGGGGCGCCTATCTCTCTTTGGCAGAGACGGTTGCCGGTGCTGGGTCGCTGCATGTCGCGGGATTGGATGCGAAGGTGTGTGGCATAGAGGTGTCGGGCAATCATGTGCAGATGTCGCCGTTCGAGGGGTATGTGACGGGATTTGGTTCGTTAATCAGCGCCGGACATACCATTCATGTGTGGAACGTGGATGTGAAAGACGAGGAGGGCAACTTGTTGTCGACCATCAGGGTGGTGAATCGGATTGAAAAATAGCTGCCCCCGAAATGATTATTAGTGATTACGAAAACGAATATGAAGAAACTGATTATCGTGTGCATCGTGCTGCTTGGGTTGACTGCGTGTGTGGAGACTAAGAGGGGTGAGACGGAGAAGGACGGGCTGGCAACGATAGAAAACACAATGAGTGAGGTAGGTAGTGTCGGCGATGGTACGTCGATGCACTCGCTGGAATTCGTCAGGACGGACGGAGATACGTTGTATGTGTTTTACGAGAACAATGCTGTGGGAGGTCTTGCTTGTGGCGACATCGTCAGCATGGAGTATTTCGAGCATGAAGGTGAATTGACGGCAAAGTACATCGTGAACCTCACAGCACTATGTAACGAATGGAAAGGTGTGGGCGATGCCGACAGCTATTCGTTCACGTTGAAGGAGGACGGAAGTGTCGCTTCGACGGGGTTCGACACTGCATACAACCGATGGGCCATCATCGATGGACAGTTGACGATCTCGGAGAGCAATGCTGATAAGGCGGAAAAGTATGACATCGTGCTCCTGACGGAAGACAGCCTAGTACTGAAGTCGGATGATGAGACAGAAATGAGAATGGCGAAATAAACAAAAACGAATAATATGAGAAGATTTGTAATTCTTGCAATTGCGTGCTTGGCATGCATGGCGCTCGACGCGAAAGACATCAAGCAGAAAACCGATCGTGAAGTGTGGGTAGACATCATGTATCAGATGGCTGAACCTGTTATGAAGAATATGGCTGAAGGACGTCTTCAGCAAGTGATGGACACGGTTGGAGGAAACAAGAACCTAGAGTTGTCGCCTACATGGGACAACCGCGATAAGAAAGTGGCTTACATGGAGGCTTTCGGACGCCTCTTGGCCGGTTTGGCTCCTTGGCTGAACCTTCCAGACGACGACACACCCGAGAGTGCAAAGCGTAAGCAGTTGAGAGAATGGACGAGAAAGGCCATCATCAACGCTGTTGATCCTAAGTCGCCCGACCGTCTGGGATGGGAGAATGGAGGTCAGACGCTCGTAGATGGTGCGTATGTAGTCGAAGGTCTGTATCGTGGCTACGACTCGCTGTGGGTGCCCCTTCCACAAGAGACGAAGGACCTCTACATTAAGGAGATTCAGGGGCTTCGCCGCTACGACCCTCCTTACACGAACTGGCTGCTGTTTGTAGCGATGGAGGAGAGTTTCCTGATGTATGTCGGTGCTCGTTTCGATGCTTACCGTATCAAGCTGGCACTTGCCAAGGTGGAAGAATGGTATATAGGTGACGGTCTCTATAGCGACGGACCTTCGTTTGCTTTCGACTATTACAACTCGTATGTCATCCAACCGATGTACACGGAGTGTCTGGAGATGATTGCGGCAAAGCGTCCGAACGACTCATATCTGATTTTCAGTAAGACCAACGACAAGACCCGCGGAGCCAGAAACCGTCTGCAGGAGGTTCGCAAGCGTATGCAAAAGTGGTCGGTCATCCTGGAGCGATTCATCTCACCTGAAGGCACCTTCCCTGTAGTGGGAAGAAGCATACCCTACAGAATGGCTGTACTGCAGCCATTGGCACAACTCGCATGGCGCAAACAACTGCCACAGGAACTGCACAACGGACAGGTACGTGCTGCCATCACTGCGGTAGCCAACCGTATGTTCTTCGGTCAGGTGGAGAATCCTGCCAAGACCGCAAAGGCGCTGAGCAAGAACTATAACGCAGGAGGCTTCCTGACAATCGGATTTGTAGGTCCTCACCCAAATGTTGCTGACTGGTACACCAACAATGGTTCACTCTATATGACAAGTCTGGCATTCCTCCCATTGGGACTTCCTGAGACCGACCCGTTCTGGACAGACCCTGCAGAGAAGTGGACCAGCAAGAAAGCCTGGGAGGGTGACGACTTCCCGAAAGACCATAAGTGGGACATCAATCGCCAACAGCTCTACTGGGAATAACCAACCATCTCCTGCCCTCACAAAACAACTAGCTTTATGAAAACTTTTGTATTGATAAGTGTATTGTGGCTGACATCGCTGACAACAGGATTGATTGCACAGAATAAGAAGCAAACCAATGTGTTGCCCGTGCAGGAAAAGGTGTACCTGCACTTCGACAACAACTGCTACTTCCTTGGCGACACGATTTGGTACAAAGCCTACGTAGTACTTGCTGACGACAACACGCCACAGCCGCTTAGCAAGATACTCTATGTGGAACTGCTGAACGAGCAGGGCTACATATTGGAACGTCAGCAGCTGGTTGTAGACGAGAACGGACAGGCAAACGGGCAGTTTGCCATCAACGACACCATCTTCGCAGGATACTTCGAAATACGTGCCTATACGAAGTGGATGCTGAACTTCGGGTACGAACACATCTATTCATGGTACACCAAGACGTGGTATGCCCCTAATGGGGAGAATGGATGGTATCCTGTGGACAATGAAGAGCTATTAGCCCTGACACAACAACCCAAAGAAGATCCGAGTCCTACTTATATCTTCAAAGGTGGTATCGATATGTTTCTGGACGATGAGGGCAAAGAAATCGACATGAAAGAGAAGGAGCAGCAAAAGAAGTTGAAGACGATTGTCCAGAAAGACAACGAATACGATAGTGGGTTCAACATCGACCCTGACGGTATGGAGCGTAATTACCGTCTCTACAACAACCTCTTCTCGCGTGTCATCCCTGTGTATAGCCGTCCAGATAGTGCTGAGAACTACATGCGCAAGATTATGCCGACAAAGATTACGATGGGCGATTTCCAGGTAAACTGGCTCACCCCTGAGTTCGAGGTGAAGTTCTACCCTGAAAGCGGAAACCTCATCGAAGGACATCCCTGTCGTGTGGCTTGGGAGGCAATGAATCAGGAACTGGAGCGTTTGAACGTGACTGGTGTGCTGCTCGAAGACGGAGAAGCGATCGACACGCTGAGACCATTACACGCAGGTCGAGGGATGTTCACTCTCACCCCTCAGCACGGCAAGAGTTACAAGGCGCGATTCGAATTCGGTGAGCACAAGTTTAATTTCAAACTGCCTGACGTAAAGAAAGAAGGTGCGCGCCTTGCTGTAGAACAGGATGAAGAAGGTGTCTATTTCAATGTAGTGAACACCTTCAAGGACAACAGAGCTATGATGCTGATGGTGTTCTGTCGAGGCAAGAGAATCAAGATATTCAACATCGGAGGAAAGACAGAATGGGAAGATGCGATGTATCAGGAAGACCTGCCTGAAGGTGTGAACCAAGTTGTGCTGACAGACGAAGAGGGGAACGTATATGCCGACCGTCTCTTCTTCATCAACAGAACAGACGAAGCAAAGGGAACCGTCATCGTTGCCGGTATTCCCAACCGCCCGTACCGTCCGCTGGAAAAGATAAAACTCAATCTCATTGCGACAGACTCCAAGGGTACTCCCCTTCAAGAACAAATGTTCTCGGTCGCTATCCGCGATGCTGATCAGCTCGACCCCTCATTTGCAACAGGAAACGTGCTCACCAACCTGCTATTAGAGTCGGAGATAAAGGGGTTTGTAGAGAATCCCGATTACTACTTCGAATCGAATGACGAGAAACACCAGCAAGCCCTCGACCTGCTGCTGATGATACAAGGTTGGCGACGCTACGACTGGCATTATGTACTCTCGCCTTCGCAGTTCAACCTGCAATACCTTCCAGAACAGAAAATGGTCATCTACGGAAATGCGATGCCACTTCGTCGCAGCCTCTTCACAAAAGATCAGGGATTGCTGCAAATCACCTGCCGACTGTTTAACACTTCGACAGACCTAAAGGAAGGCGACACATACCTGTTCGAAGGGAATGTGAAGGCTGACACCGCCGGCTATTTCCAAATACCTTATGAACCATTCTACGGTACTGCACGCCTCAGCCTTCGTGCTAAGTTCGTCAAGAAAATGGAGAAGAAGAACTACGACAAAGTGGAGCACGACTCCAAGATATTCCTGCGCAAGCAATATTTCTATCCACAGGGCATCAAAACCTATAGCTGGTATGAGACGCACGGTCCTGATAACTTCAAGGACAGAAAACTCACATGGGAAGAGTTCCAGGAAGACATCTATGCCAGCGAGTGGATTCCGCAAGTCAACATCAAGTCGAAGCGCAGACCTCACGCCAAACGTCAACGCGACAAGCATGTATATCAGGTACCTTTCATTGATTTCGTCAACGATAAGTGGGATCAAGGTTACTACGATACATTCAACCTGCTTGACGGTATGGAATACTCATTGACAGAGAATGAGTCGCTCGTCGATGGTTTCGTTCGCCATCAGTATGTTACCGATTACAACACACACGAGTCGCATATTGCTGCTATCGACTGGAGTTCGGGCGACTTTAACGAACATGCTGACAACTTTTCTTTCCTCTCGTCTCCGAAAAGCATCAGTGTGGTGTCGGACTCACCACGCCGTCAGACACCATTCGAACATTACCATCTTGATCGTCAGGAAGGACAGCCTTCGGTTGGCATTGATGCCTTCATCAACTATTCGATGTACGAGAAAAAAGACCGTCCGGAAATCAAGGGACGCGAATACTTCCTCCAAGGTTTCACTCGCCCTGCAGAATACTACAACCCCGACTACAGCAAGGCTAAACTGCCTGAGATTAAAGACTATCGCCGGACGCTCTATTGGAATCCAAAGGTGACAACGGATAAATACGGACAAGCAGCTATCGAGTTCTACAATAATTCGGTATGTACCACGATTGATGTCTCAGCAGAAGGTGTCACCAAGCATGGAGAATGTCTGGTAACGGAAGACAAATAAACCAAACAACTGAACCCACAAGCAATAATCAGAACCATCATGATAGACAATAACAACGGAGAGCTGATACGTAGAGGACGCATTGAAGTCGTATGCGGTTCTATGTTTTCAGGTAAGACAGAAGAACTGATTCGAAGAATGAAACGCGCTCAGTTCGCCCAACAGAAAGTTGAAATATTCAAGCCAGCAATCGATACACGCTACTCGGATGATGACGTGGTGACCCACGAAGGGGTTGCCATCCACTCTACCCCTGTTGACAATTCTTCAAGCATCTTGCTGCTTGGGAATGAGTGTGATGTGATTGGCATTGATGAGGCACAGTTCTTCGATGATCATCTGGTAGATGTCTGCAACGAGCTTGCGGAGAAAGGAGTCAGAGTGATTGTGGCCGGTTTGGATATGGACTTCCGCGGAATACCATTCGGTCCGATGCCTGCACTCTGCGCTATCGCTGACGATGTGATGAAGGTGCATGCCATCTGTGTAAGATGTGGTGCACAAGCATACGTCTCTCATCGCAAAGTACAAGAAGAAAAACGAGTGTTGTTGGGAGAAGTAAACGAATACGAGCCGTTGTGCAGGGTATGTTACCAGAAAGCTCTTAAGGAGCAAGAAACATCACTGGGCTAACACTTCGCAAATCCGGTCTTGGTATTCACGCCCTTCAGCAGCAGTCCTCAATCCATTATTGATAATAGAAAAAGCCAGAAGGTGACCGTTTGATGCTGTGACATAACCTGTTAACGCACTCACACCAGTAACCGTTCCCGTCTTAGCGTGTACATTCCTGTAGGCAGCCCCCACAGTCATTCGTTTTTCCAACGTTCCGTCAACTCCTGCAATCGGGAGAGAATGATAAAGCGGATTGAAAATCTCTTCGTGATGATATGCATAACGTAGCATCGCAACATGCAAACTGGCTGTTACATAATTATACAGCGACAATCCACTTCCGTCAGCTACCTTTGCATACGTCACAGGTGCTCCCGTTTTCGTGATGACGCTTTCCACCATCTCTGCACAGTCTTTCCATCCGATACCACGTTTCTTGTCAGCAGCCAACTGAAAGAACATCGATTCAGCAAACAAATTATCGCTGTCTTTCATCATCTGTTGCAATATTTCTTCTAAGGTGTGGGTAATCGTACAAACCACGGTGCTGTTAGCAGAAGGTCGATAGGTAGCTATTCCATATCCTTGAACGCTGATGTTGACGGCTCGAAGCTGTGAGGTCAAAGCCTGAAGGAAGTTGAGCGAGGGATTGTATCGATTGATTTTGGAATCCGTACATTTATAAGCATCTCCACCAAGACTCAACGGAGTAAGGTAGGGTTGTTTGTCGTCCCAGCACCAACCGTTACCCAGACAGAGCGTATCTTTCATCGACAGGTCGGCATACAAGCGACCATTTATCTGTTTAATTCCCAAATCCTTTATCGAACTGACGATCTGTTTCAGATGATCGGTCGAAAGTTTCGGGTCAAAGTCACCGATGATGTATATGTTGCCATTCAACACAGACGAAGCAATCGTCCCGTCAGCATATACGGCGGTTCGATATAGGTGAGCCACACCAAGCAAATCAAGGGCACTGATGGCTGTCAGAAGTTTTTGAGTCGAAGCTGGACGCATCATCTTTTGCTGGTTATAAGCAAAGACGAGCGAGTCGCCTGTAAGGTCGTAAACACTGATACCCGTGTTATAATAGCTTCTATCAGCTTCCTCTGCCAAAAGGGTGAGCTTTTCTGTTATTTGTACGCCCCAATCGGGCTTAGCGACAGAGTCAATAATCGTTGAGTCAGCAACCTCTTGACCTCTGACGACTTGTACACTGAACACAAATACCAAGCACATTAGACTTGATAATACTTTTGCTGCTGTATGTTTAAGATTGCATCTCATGATTGTCTGATTTTCAAAATTTGCTGAATGAAATCCTCTTCTTGTTGTGGAATCACGCTTACTGTTTTATCGTCTCCATAGGTAATAATCAAATAGGAAATCATCGCCTTATGGCCGAATCGAAGTTTCCGGATACGTTCAACGCGTTTGATGTCGCAGACGGGAATCACCACCGTCTTCGACAACTTACCATTATAGATTGTTAAATCGTTTTGAGTCAGTTTATACTCTGTATGAATAGAGCGCTCTATGACGACTAACAGGAATACAAGCGATGCTGCAATGAGCAGTCCATTCCCATTCCATATCAAATATATGGTCAAAGCTGTTAGCAGAATGATCAGTACCCAATTGCCTATTTGTATTTTAGCGCGGTATGTATGAGTCGGAAACATCAGTTCTTTAAAATCGTTTCGCAAAGGTAAGAAAAACTATGAAAACAGAAAACCGAAAATTAAAAAATCTACATTATGAGGTATTATTTTAGGCTGCTAACAGATATTCTTTACACTTCATTCTTCACTCTTCATTCTTTTTTGTATCTTTGCATTCAATTTGGGATGTTCTTTGATTAGTTATCGAGATTGAATAAATAAAATATAATGTTATGAAAAGATTCGTATTGATTATTTGTTGTTGGATGATTGCATTAATTACTATTAATGCACAGTCGTTGGAGCAGAAAAAGATTTGTGCCTTGAAATGGACATTACAACAAACATTCTACAACAAACCAGAAGGACAACAGATTGCCCGTATTAATGTATGTGATTTCAAGTCGTTGAGCGACTTCCAGAAAAACAAACTGATCAGTGATGCCATCAAAAAGGTATCAAACACTGCAGATCAAGGACGTGTGAAGAATATTTTAAATGCTACTGAGTCAAGCGATATTCAATCGTATGTTCCTGCAGGAGCCAAGAAAGAGTTCCAGGCAGACCTTGACAAGATGAAATCAATGGGTCCTGTTACAAATGAAAGTGAAGAGGAAGAAGAAAACGTGGACGATGAAATTGTGGAGGAAACCCCAGCAGCTCCTATTACAGAAATACAGCCGGTAGAGGAACAAAACGAAGAACAACCTTCGGAAGAAGTCGCTACCGATGGAACAGCAAAAACTGAACCAACAACATCAGAGGGAGTATCGTTCCTTGAGGCAGTGCTAATTGCTTTGGGTCTGTATGCCATTCTAACAGCGTGTATCTTCTTGTTCGTTCGCTCGAGAAAGGGTACTCAGAAGAATGAAGAACTTGTGACAATGGAGCAATACCGGACAGAACGTGTTCGCTTGATGGAACGTATCAAAGCTCTTGAGATAGAAGTTGAAAACATGAAGAGCCTAAAACAAGAAGGAGCAGAAGAAAAGCGTTCTAGCACTCCTGTCGCTCAAACGGAACATCATGCAGAGCCAGTTATAGCTCAAGTTACAACGGCTGCAGCTGTAGCTACAGAGCAGAAGGAAGATTCTCAAGCACAATCACTGTTCCCAGAAATGACTCCTGCTCAACAGGAAATTGTGGAAGAGCAGCCCGTAGTTACTCGTCCGAAATTCTCAGCTGTGATGTTCTATCCAGTACCAGTTGACGGAGTATTCCTGAACGGAACATCTGACATCGAAGTAGGAAAGTCATTGTATATGTTGAAAACCAGCGATGACCAGAACGCCACATTCCAGATACTGAATACACCAGAAGCAATAGCAAATGCTTTGGTTTCAATGAACGAAACGGTGAAACCCGCATGTAAGATTCTGAACACAGTTGCCGCACCAGTTGAAATACTGGCAGAGAAATTGGGAACTGCTGTGCGTGAGGGTGATGGATGGAGAATAACAAACAAGGCTATTGTCAGACTTATTTGATCGTACCTCCACCGAGAATCGAACTCGGATCTAATCTTTAGGAGAGATTTGTTCTATCCATTGAACTATGAAGGCAGTTTTGAGACTGCAAAGTTAATACTTTTTTGCGTTATAGAATGCGCGAAACAAGAAAAAAAGCAAATAAATAACATTTTATGACATTTACACAGATTTGTACCCCTATATTTGACCAAGTAATTAAAGATTATCACTTGGTCGATGATGTCAATCAGGATATTCATAATCCATACGAGAGAGGAACAATCGAATATGACCTCTATGTCAAGAACTGGATTGATACCGTTCAATGGCATTTGGAGGACATCATTCGTGACCCTCACATCAATCCGTCTGATGCACTCATTCTGAAACGTCGCATCGACAAGAGCAATCAAGACCGTACTGATTTGGTAGAAAGGATTGATTCTTACTTCCTGTCTTTATATGGAAACGTGAAGGTTTTACCTAACGCGACTATCAACACAGAAAGTCCTGCTTGGGCAATTGACCGTCTCAGCATCCTCGCATTGAAGATATACCACATGCGAGAGCAGGTGAATCGTAATGATGCAACAGAGGCTCACAAGTCACTCTGCCAGCAGAAACTCAATGTATTGCTTGAGCAGCAGAAGGACCTTTCACTTGCTATCGACCAACTGCTTGAAGACATTGCTGCCGGAAGGAAATACATGAAGGTGTATAAGCAAATGAAGATGTATAACGACCCGAGTACGAATCCTATTCTTTACGGTAAGAAATAACCGTCTTCCCCTTTTCTGTGCTTGAGATGAATAGATTACTAATCATAAGGTTTTCTGCATTGGGTGACGTAGCGATGACTGTTCCTGTCATTACGTCGCTTGCCAATAGTAATCCAAATTTATCAATCACAATTCTCACACAAAAAAGAATGGTCGATTTATTTTCTTGGATGCCTGCAAACGTGACTGTCATCGGAGTAAACCTACATGATTATCATGGTATCTCGGGGCTGAATCGACTGTTTCAGGATTTGAAAACTGGGAATTACGATTTCGTCGCTGATCTGCATGATGTATTACGGACGAAATACTTGCGGACAAGGTTTCGCATAATGGGCACAAATGTGGCCGTCATTCGTAAAGGAAGAGCTGACCGTAAGGCTTTGATTGGTCATGGATTGAATCATGAACCATTGAAGCCTGTAACGGAAAAGTATGCAACTGTGTTTAAGGAACTTGGGATGGAGTTGGAGATAAATTATGCGCCTCCTGTTGTGACAGATGCTGAGATCCCTTTCGAAGTACACCAACCGGCTATTGGCATTGCACCATTTGCGGCCCATCAAGGGAAGGTATATCCACTGGTTTTAATGCAAAAAGTTGTGGATATGTTAGCAGACGGAGGCAATCAAGTGTTCCTTTTTGGAGCTGGTCGCGAAGAGGCTTCTTTACTGGAAGCATGGGAGAAAACAAATGTCACCTCCACAGTAGGTAAATGTGGTGGATTGAAACAAGAAATGTGCTTGATGAGCCGACTTCAAATGATGATTTCGATGGATTCTAGCAATATGCATATGGCTGCGCTAATGGGTACACGTACGATATCAGTTTGGGGAGCAACTCATCCAAAAGCAGGTTTCACTGCATGGAACCAACCTGACGAATCTATTATACAGATTCCGATGGATTGCCGTCCGTGTTCGATTTATGGAAGTAAGCCATGCAAGAAGGGCAACTATCCTTGTTTGCGAGAGATAACACCAGAAATGATTGTGGACTTAGCAAGAAAATATGGAGCTAAATAAGAAACAAAGAATATTGTATCGTTTCATTCGTACGTCTTTCTATCTCATCTCCTTACTACCGATGAGATTGCTCTATGTTTTATCTGATGTGGCCTACCCTTTTGTTTTTGCGTTTTACCGTCGCAAACTGGTACGTCAGCAACTCACAGAGTGTTTCCCAGAGAAGACTATCAAGGAAATCAAAGCTATTGAACATGCTTTTTATCATCATTTTTGCGATCTTGTCGTGGAAATGATCAAGCAATTCTCTATGTCGAAAGAGGAAATGATGCGCCGCATGGTGTTTGTAGATGGCGACAAGGCATTTTCGAACTTCAGTAGCGAGCAACCCATTCTGTTTCTTATGTTAGGCCATTTCGGTGATTGGGAATGGATTGCATCGCTGGCATATTGGACAAATGCCTATTGTTCGCAGGTGTATCATCCACTCACCGATGATGTATTCGACAAGCTCTTCTTGGATTTGCGCGAGCATTACGGTGGCGAATGCATACCCATGCGTAAGACAGTGCGTCGCTTGTTACAGCTAAATGCCAAGAAGCGACCTGTCATCTGTGGCATGATTGCCGACCAACAACCGCGGTGGGATGCCATCCACCACTTCTGTCAGTTCCTCGGCCACGACTCCGCAGTATTCATTGGAACGGAGGAATTAGCAAAGAAGTTCAATTCGCTAGTCTATTACGGCAGTGTCCGATGCATTCGACGCGGCTACTATGAGTGTCAGTTCATTCCTATCACAATCAATCCGCAGGAGATGCCCGACTACGAAATTACGGACAAATACATGGAACTGTTGGAGGCCGACATACGCCAACATCCCGAACTTTGGCTTTGGACACATAAACGTTGGACAAGAACGAAAGAAGAATGGAAGGAGCGCCAGCAATGACAACTGATTTGTGGGGTATGTTCATCACGTTCGCAAAGATAGGTGCCTTCACCCTTGGAGGTGGCTATGCGATGGTGCCAATCATGGAGAAAGAGATTGTGGACCGCAAGGGTTGGCTCACCCGCGAAGAGTTTATGGACATCCTCATCGTGGCACAGAGTACGCCTGGGCTGTTTGCCATCAACATGGCCAGCCACATCGGTAACAAGGCACGAGGTGTCCTTGGTGGTGTAATCGGTTCGCTCGGTGTTGCACTGCCATCCATCATAGCCATCCTGCTCATCGCTATGTTCTTTCAGGCTTTCAAAGAGAATGTGTACATTGAAAAGATATTCATGGGTGTGCGTCCTGCAGTCGTTGCACTGATTGCTGCACCCTGCTTCTCAATGGCTCGCACTGCCAAAATCTCCATCTACAACATTTGGATTCCTATTGTTGCCTGCCTGCTCATCACGGCCTTCGGCATTTCGCCCATCTGGATTATCCTTGTGGCTGGCTTGGCTGGATTTGTGTGGGGGAAAGTGAAGACAAATGATCATACCAAATTGTAAATTGTCAAATTGTAAACGATGTGATATTCCTCAAGCTATTCATAGTGTTCTCGAAGATAGGCCTCTTCAATTTTGGAGGAGGTTACGCCATGTTGTCGCTCATCCACAACGAGGTGGTTGAGAAAAACGAATGGCTCACTTCGTCGGAATTTACCGATATTGTGGCCATCAGTCAAAGCACACCTGGTCCCATCGGTATCAACTGCGCTACCTATACGGGGTACACGGCTGTGATGAACGAGGGCTATCCCGAGTGGATGGGTGTCATTGGTGCTATCGTTGCTTCACTCAGTGTGCTGTGGCTTCCATTCCTGCTGATGCTAACCATCAGCAAACTACTCTTGAAATATAGCAAGACTCAGGCTGTCACAGGAATATTCTCACTATTGCGTCCAGCCATCGTAGGGCTCATAGCTGCGGCAGCCATCCTGCTGATGTCAGCCGATAACTTCGGTAGTCCGACTGATAGTCCCTTCCAATTTATTGCGAGCCTCCTCATCTTTATCTTTGCATTCCTCGGCACTCGCCTTTTCCGAATCCACCCAATCATTATGATTATTCTTGCTGGCATCGCCGGCCTCCTCATCTATTAATGACAAGGTGTACACTCAGATAAAAAACTGACCACGGTAGATTAAGCAGTTGACCACGGTCGATTGAATAATTGGATGTAGCAGATACTATTCTTGAAGGGTATCGATGTTTCGCAAGAGGCCCTCAAACTTGGCTCTCTTCACTGGCGAACCACGAAAAAGTTGTTGATAGTCCTCTCGGGTCAAGCGACGCCAATCGTCCTTCGACATATCCAAAAAGGCCTTAGAGGGTTGGAATTCTTCGGTAGTATTAGGAGTAGCAAACTGATTGTGAGGGCAAGCACGTTGGCATCGGTCGCAACCATATATATAATAAGGTGTAGGCTGCTGACGGACGAGTGTAGCTTGTTCGGAAGTGAACGGCCCTCGATGTTCGATGGTGAGGTACGATAAACATCTACTTGCATCCACTCCGCTGTCGGTCAGCGCACAGGTGGGACAAGCCTCGATGCAGCGATGACATGTTCCACAATGGTTGGGAATAGGTTGATCATAGGAATCGACCTCAGCAGTGAGCAACAATTCACCCAACACAATGAAACTGCCCCGATGTGGCACTATGAGATTGTGATTGCGACCAATCCACCCAATACCCGCCTGCATAGCCCAGTAGCGCTCAAGCAGTGGAGCCGAGTCAACAGCTACACGAAAGAGAATAGAATTGCTGGGGCGTTCACCACTCTCTTTGTACTCAGCAGTGAGACCAATGGCTCTTGCCAATTCACGAATGCGTGCTTTCATCACATCATGGTAGTCACGGCCATAAGCGTAATAGGCAAACTGATATTGATCGTCCGAAAGTGGATGGGCAGGGTAATAATTAAGTGCCAAACTCACAATCGTGCGGCATCCCGGCAATACAGAGTCGGGGTGATAGCGCGCATCGCTGTAGCGAGTCATGTAGTCCATCCCTGCATGTCGCCCTTCACCTATCCAACGATTAAACGCCTCCCTCGTCGAATCATCAACCTTCAACACTCGAGCCACACCACAAGCATCAAAGCCGAGGCGTACTGCTTCGGCTTTGATAAAGGAAGTGGAAAGTCCATCACCAGCCTCTCGATGGGGGGAAACGTGGTCAAAGTTCAAAGTTCAAGGTTCAACTTTTCAATTATTTCAAATGTCGGCTTCGTGGTTGATCGGCATCGAACAGACGGAATTCATAGCCTTGCGACTGTAACCACTCAATAGACTGAGGCAGTGCCGTACGAAGCTTATCAATACTCTTCAGCGAATCGTGGAACGTGATGATGCTACCGTTGCGAGTGTAGCGTTTCACATTATTGACCACATCCTCAGCCGTAAGCAGGCGACTATAGTCACGAGTAACAACATCCCACATGATGATTGTGAACTTACGACGCAAACGCATATACTGCGTCCATCGCATCCATCCGCGTGGCGGACGGAACAGGTGGGAATGAATCAACTTATCAGCCTCATAAGCATTGCGGAGGAAAGTCTTGCTTCTATAACCAAAACCACCGATATGGTTGAACGTATGGTTACCTAAACGGTGGCCGCGCCGCTCAATTTCCTGCTTCAAATCAGGATACTTCCGAACATTGTCACCCACCATAAAGAACGTCGCCTTCACTCCATAATGGTCGAGGGTGTCGAGTATGAAGGGCGTGGCTTCGGGAATCGGTCCGTCATCAAATGTGAGATAGACGGCCCGTTCCGAATGAGGCATACGCCAGATGGCACTTGGATAGAGCCATCGAAGCCACGTACTTGGTTGCTCGATGATCATGGTTGGATGCCGAGACCTTCAGCCCTTGAGGCAAGAAGTGAATAAGAATTGTTGACATACATGAGCAACTCCTCAGCACGCTTAGCATATTCTGCGGCTTTCGCTCCTGCTTCTTCTGACTGACCCAACTTCTCAAGGGTATGCTGAATTTCAACAAGTGAATAGATTTCAGCACGGCAATCGCGCCATGCGGCAGCAAAACGCGAGTTTCCCAATGACGAATAGAAGGTGATATACTCACGAGCAACCTTCTCCATTGCATCGATAATCTCCACACCCTTGTCAATCTTACCGCATGCGATGAATCCGTTAGCGATTTCCATTCCACCATTATCTCCCTTATAAGGAACGTTGTAAGCAGGAATTTCAGTGTCACACTTTTCAAGAGCCAAGAGTGCTTTGGCGGTCTTACCCTCTTCAAGCAACGTTGTAATGAGGTGAGCGAACCAGCGGCGATGAGTCCAACACATACGCATCGTTGTCTCCTCAAGGTAGAGTCCAGGCTGCTTAAGGTTACCATAATGATATTTATTCATCATGTTGTCGAACATCTTCTCGGAGTCGACAACCGCTTGCTGAGGCATGTTCTCATTGAAGGTGAACGGTGTGATTCGCCAAGCCAAACCTTCCTGTACAAAGTGACGCCAGAGGTTGCCGTAGTTCTGCGGTCCAACCGTCGTGGACATATACAATGGACGCTTGAAATCGCTCTGCGCAATCATCTCGAGCATCATGATAAAGTTCTTGTAGATATGATCCTGACCGGAGAGACTGATGACCATCTGATCGGGAATAGAGCCGCCAGGAATCATCATTCCCGACTGACGAACTGCCTCCTTGTTGATGGTAACATGCAAGGTGTCGGATGGCAAACAAGACGGCAAGTCCTTCACCATATCACCAAACTCAGCAGGAATATCTTCCTTGAGGAGGAACTTCTTAATGGCAGTCTTCAACTCAAACGGGTCATCTCCCCAAATTGCCTTGGCTGTCTCAGGATCCTGCTGATACATGGTCTGAACTAAATCTTTCATTCGGATTTCACGACCTCCCACATAAATCGGAGGATTCACTTCAGCAATCTCGTTCTTGCCTGACACATACTGGATACGTTTCCATGAGATTGGCAATGGTGAAGACATCTTTTCTCCTTCGAATGCAGGGCGCTTCATCTGGTCGATATACCAATCTGTCTGCAGATAAGAAAGGTTGCAGACACGCACATCAGTACGGTTACCCTCTGTGTCTTCGTTGTACCAAAGTGGGAATGTATCATTATCGCCATTGGTGAAAATGACTCCATCATGTGGAATAGTCTCGAGATAGTTCAACCCGAAGTCACGACACATATAGCGTCCGCTACGGTCGTGATCGTCCCAAGTCTGGCTAACCATCTGTAAAGGCACAGCAATCGCAGGAATGACAGCAATGACCGAAGCCAAGATTGCACCAAGACGAGGCTGAACCTTCTTGCTCAGGAACTTCTCCAAACCAGCAAAGATGGCTGTGATACCCAAACCGCACCAAATAGCATAAGCATAGAACGAACCTGCATAGGCATAGTCACGTTCACGAGGTTGCCCAGGAGTTTGGTTGAGGTAGAGCACAATTGCAATTCCCGTCATGAAGAACAGGAAGAATACAACCCAGAACTGCTGAATGCCACGCTTTCCTTTGAATGCCTGCCATAATAAACCTATGATACCAAGCAGAAGAGGTAAGCAATAGAAAACATTGTGACCCTTGTTTTCCTTCAAGTCTGAAGGCAACAAGTCTTGTCTGCCAAGTCGCATATTATCCAAGAAGTCGATGCCTGTTATCCAGTTTCCATGTTCTGTTTCGCCCAATCCCTGAATATCGTTCTGACGACCTGCGAAATTCCACATGAAGTAACGCCAGTACATAAAGTTCATCTGGTAAGAAAGGAAGTAGCGGATGTTGTCCATCTGAGTTGGAATCTCAATCTGCTGAGTTCCCTGACCAGGGATGTTATAGTTGACTGTCTTGTAATGCATGTCAGAAAGCCAAGATATGTATTTCAACGCATCGCGCTCTTCATAAATACGAGGGAACAGCATACATTGGTCAGATGGATAGACATAGTCGAACTTCTCACGGATGATTTCATACTCATCCTTCTCATCCGGACTTGCTTTCTCCTTGCGCTGATAGACGGGCGCACCCTTTGAGGTGTTGTACATCAGTTTATCGCCTCGCTGAACAATCTCTGCCTTGGATTTGAATGTTGGGCCGTAGAACAATGGGCGGTCGCCATACTGTTCACGTCCAAGATACTCCTCAAGCGTGAAAACATCTTCAGGAGAGTTCTGATCCATAGGAGGATTGGCTGTTGAACGGATAACGATCAATGCGTAAGATGAATAGCCGACAACCATCAGTGCCATACACAGCAATGTGGTATTCAGACTCTTAGGCGTTACCTTATTAAACTTAAACACAAATACTGCAATGATGGCAAGTACGACGATTCCAATAACCGCACTCTTCCAACCGAAGCTATAGAACGGAATGCCCAACATCGCAACACTAGCAAGGAACGCTATGTTCATGCGAGTCTTGCTGAGACCTTTTGTTGTCTCGATAATTGCCCACACCAGACATGCAACCAAAAGAACCAGATACACATAAAGACCTGTGTTGAACGACATACCGAGTGTGTTGACGAAGAGCAGTTCGAACCATCCTCCGACTTTCATGATACCAGGAACAATGCCATACAACACAGCGGCAATAATCACAACAGATACACCCAGAGCAATGAGAGAACCTTTTCCGTTCGGATTCTTAGCACGCTTGTAGTAATACACAAGAACCATCGCAGGGATACACAACAAGTTGAGGAGGTGTACACCAATGGACAAACCTACCAAGTAAGCGATAAGAATGAGCCATCGATCACTTCCACTTTCATCTGCCTTGTTCTCCCACTTCAGTATCAACCAGAATACCAACGCTGTGAGGAAAGACGAGAAAGCATATACTTCACCTTCTACGGCACTAAACCAGAAAGTATCGCTCCATGTATAGATAAGTGCACCACCGACACCACTCGCCATAATGGCAATCATCTTGCCTGTTGACATTTGTTCGTCATCGTTGCATATCAACTTCTTGGCAAGATGTGTAACAGTCCAAAACAGGAACAATATACATCCTGCACTCAAGAGCGCAGACATCATGTTGACCATTTTGGCAATTTGTGTGGAATCGCTCGCGAACTGTGAGAACAAATTACCTACGAGCATGAAAAATGGTGCGCCAGGTGGGTGTCCTACTTCCAGCTTTGCAGCTGTACTGATGAACTCCGGACAATCCCAAAAACTGGCGGTAGGTTCGATCGTTGAGCAATAGGTAAAAGCAGCTATTGCAAAGATGATCCAACCCATCACGTTGTTAATGATTTTGTAAGTCTTCATTTTGTTGTTAATTATATTTGACATTTCTTATCTTACTATTTGTCGCAACCCCTCATAGGTATTCACACGGACAGCAAACGAATCGCAATCAGTGTAAGAGGAGATTGGTATGCAGAGGAACATCGTCTTTGTGTACGACTCATTATCCTTCTTTGGACGTTTGTGCACTAATGTGAAGCAGGCAGTCTTGTATGTACCGTTGTCTGCGATGGTATCTTCACAAAATGCAAACTGATGATAATCTGCATCAGTGGTCATCACGCCTATCTGTAGATTCAGATAGCCTCCCGATTTCCAACTGCTAATGAACTTGACCGGATCGGTAATGAGTGTATCGAAGGCTGCAACCTTGCGGGGTTTTGATGAGAACACATGTTCCAACCCGTATGCCAGAATCTTATTGCTATCGAGTTCATACGTACACAGACATCGATATGTGGTATCAGGGACAGGTGCTTTTATTGATTGAGAAACTTGGTAAGTCTTCCCGTTATCCAACCTTATTAAAGACACTAAAGAATCGGTGTTCGTATCAGCCTCAACCAAATCTATGAAGTAACTGGGCACTTTGTCATCATCGTCGGAGTTGCACGAAGTGACACACACACACAATCCGAGGAGTGTGATAAGTAGAACACCCATCACACGATAACATTTGACTTTATTGTCTGTCCTCGTTTTCATATACTTGCTATCCTCTTTTTGCTTCGCTTGCCATTTTGTTTCTTGCAGGATTGGCATACATGGTAATCATACGTTCACGCAAGAAGTCCATATCAGGATGTTCAATCGTCACCTTTGCCAACTGTTGATTAAGATAAACTTCAAACTTGGCTTTCTCCTCAGCTGAAACGTCCATACCTGCTGCTGCTAGGTTACATGGATAGAGCCGATAATGAGCATGTATCTCCTCGTCGATATGTGCTGCAATCAGTGGGAACAATTCCGACTTAGGCATATCTGGGTCAAGCGTATCGAGCCAATCATTGATACAAGGAGCAGCATGATAGTGGATATGACCTTTGTAACCAAAGATACCGATACTCATGTTGTCCAAGTCGTCCTGCTGACTCTTCTTAAAGCCCTCAATATCACGTTTGTTTTGGAATTCCTCAGCTTTGAGATAGTCGCAAGGGTCGTATTCATACGAGATTGCCAAAGGAACGATATTGAGTGACTTCAGGTTCTTGATGACATCTTTATCGCCACTGATGGCTAACATCTTCAGCACACTATCCTGTGTACGGTCATCACTGTCTTTAGCTCGTCCTTCTCGTTGAGCAATCCAAAGGTTTCCTCCTTTTTCCTCAATGACATAATGCATGTATTTCGACATCTTCGCTGATGCCATCAGCATTTGGCGCATAGTGAGTGCTCGCTGTACGATGAATGAGCGGTTGATGCGAACCAGGTCTTTTATCCAAGGATATACCAACAGGTTGTCACCAATCGCGATTTCTACTGTATCACGATTTTGGTCGACTAATGACATATCAAGCAGCGCTGAGTCGAGCACGATGTCTCGATGGTTGGATATAAAAGTATAGCCTTCCCCTTTGAGTGAAGTGAAGTCTGAGGTCAATCCTTTGCTTGCTTTGGCTAACAATCCTTGCAATACTGGGTAAATACAGATTTTCTGAAACTCCAGATTGGTCTTCCCTAAGCGCATCATTGCTGCAACCTTTTCAAAAGGCACTCCTGGATAAACTATCGGAAGAATAGCCTTGAAGCGTTCGTCGTTGAGAAGGCGATCGTAGGCAGCAGGAAGTTCCTCTGGCAGGAAAGGCCGTATGTCGTCAAATTCGTGTATATCTGTCATATCATTTAGCTTTTAAGTTTCCCTTCTATGATTTCTGTGAGGATGTCTTTCATCTCCAATCCGTCAGCACGAGCCTGTTGCGGAATGAACGATGTCTGGGTCATACCCGGCGTAGCGTTAATCTCGAGCAGGTTGATTACATCTTGCCCTTCCTTTTGAGTGATGATATAGTCAACACGCATGATGCCGCTTCCGCCCAGTATGGTATAGATAGCTTTCGTAAGTGCCTTCACGCGTTTCGTAGTGTCGTCCGACAAACGAGCTGGAGTGATTTCCGTCACTTGCCCATTGTATTTGGCATCGAAATCGAAGAACTCGTTCTGACTGACTACCTCTGTGATAGGCAACACATATACTTCCCCATTCTGCTTTTTATAGACACCATTAGCGATTTCCGTACCTTTGAGTTCGGCTTCAATCATCACATCGTCACTTTCTTTACGAGCGAACTCAATTGCTTTCTGGATGTCCTCGCTCTTGGTACAGCGGGTTACGCCGAAACTACTTCCTGAACCGTTTGGCTTGATGAAACAAGGAAGTCCGATTTGCTCAGCCACATCTTCATCCGAGATGGTCTGTCCCTTGCGCAACAGGAGTGACTCTGCTATTTTCACACCAAATCCCTTCAAGTATTGGTTCAGCGTAAACTTATCAAAGGTGAGCGCTGCTACCAACAGGTTACAAGTTGAATAAGGAATATGGAGCAGGTCGAAATATCCTTGTAGGATTCCGTTCTCTCCAGGTGTTCCATGTATGGTGATATAGGCAAAGTCGGGTTTGATTTTCGTTCCTTGCTCTACGAAGGAAAAATCGTGACGATTCACTTCGGCAGTCGAACCGTCTTGCAAATGAGCGAACCAGTCAAACCCCTTGACCTCAATCGTATAAACGATATATCTTTCACGATCGAGCCACGAACTGATTCCCTCCGCACTACGGAGTGAGACATCATGCTCTGATGAATCTCCTCCTGCTATGATTGCTATGATTGGTTTTTGCATTATATCTCTGTTTTATTTAAATTCCTCCATTTTTCGATAAGTGCCTGCATGTCTGGTGGCAGTTCTGACGAAAACATCATCTCCTTTCCTGTAGCAGGGTGTACGAATCCCAGCGTTTTGGCATGAAGTGCCTGACGAGGGCAAATCTTGAAGCAGTTTTCCACAAACTGGTGATATTTGGCGAACGTCGTTCCTTTCAGAATCTGGTCGCCTCCGTATCTGTCATCATTAAACAAGGTGTGACCTATGTGTTTCATGTGGGCACGTATCTGATGCGTTCGTCCCGTCTCAAGGACACACTTCACAAGTGTGGTGTATCCAAATCGCTCCAACACATAATAGTGGGTTACAGCATGTTTTCCGATACCTGAGTCGGGCGGGAAGGTGGTCATCTGCATCCTGTCTTTCGGATTGCGGGCGATGTTCCCCTCAATGCGACCTTCGTCTTCAGTGAAGTTTCCCCACACCAGCGCATTGTATTCGCGTTTAGTGGTTTTATTGAAGAACTGAAGGCCTAAGCTCGTTTTGGCTTCTGGTGTCTTTGCGATTACAAGCAGGCCACTCGTGTCTTTATCGATTCTGTGCACCAAGCCTATTTCAGGATTATTGATGTCATATTGCGGTTTGTCTTTCAGATGCCAGGCGAGGGCGTGTAGCAGTGTTGCGTGCCAATTTCCGTGTCCAGGATGCACCACCATTCCTGCTGCTTTGTTCACAACCATCAAGTGGTTGTCCTCATAGACAATATCCAGAGGGATGTCTTCAGGCATGATGGTGTTGCTGTACAGGGGACGGTCGAGCATCACCTGTATGACATCGAAAGGTTTCACCTTGTAGCTGCGCTTGATGGGCTTATCATTACACATGATGAACCCCGCATCAGCTGCTTTCTGTATCCGATTGCGTGATATGTTTGCCAGATGGTCGATGAGGAACTTATCAACGCGCATCAAGCCCTGTTTGGCATCAGCCACAATGCGATAATGCTCGTAAAGCTGCGACGACTCATCATCGTCGGCATCCATACCCTCGATGTCCAGTTCGTCCAACTCCTCGTCTTCCAGCATTTTATCCCTTATCTGCATTTCTGAAACCCTTGAACGCTTCGTTTACAACTGCACATCGTAGTTGCTTTCGCTGATGTCGGTATCGATGTCGTACTCCTCGTCGCCATCTTCGAAATAGAGCGAGTCTTCTTCAATCTCACCAGCACCTACAAAGAGTGTCAATGCTCGCTCGCGAGAAATCGACTCTCCTGCATGCACTTCACGTTTTCCTTGTTTAATTTTCAGCACTTGGTCTTTATCTGCACCTTCTACATACTGAGGTGCAGTCAGTTTGAATCCCAAAGATTTCAGTGTGATTTCTGCCTCGCGATACGAGCAGTTGCCCACCAAGTCGGGCAGTTTCACAAGGGGTTCGCCATTCAGGTTGACTGTCAGGTAGACAATTCGACCACTCTTAATCAATGTGCCCGATTTCGGCATCTGTTCAATCACAGCGCCTGGCTTTGCCGACTTCTTATAGATAGAATCGGATATGATAGCTACGAAACCACTCTTGTCGAGTGTCTGCGATGCTTCATAGAAATTCTTACCTACGACAGATGGCACACTTACCTTCTCACCATGATTGGTGTACGAATCCAATGTGTTGAAGGCAATGACTGGAATACAAAACAACAGACCCAACGCCAATACAACGTTGATCCAAAATATCAATCCAGACTTGCCTGTGAAATACTTCTTTAATCCCATTATTCTCTGTTTTCTCTTTACGCTTTTCGCTTAATCGAGTGCAAAGTTAGTGAAAACAAGTCGAAGAACAAAAAGAATTTATTCTTTTTTAACCCAATAAAGTGTTTTTAATCAACATTGTGTCCCAATTGCCATTTTCCCACACTTAGGGAGTTCGAGGGTGAATCATGAAGATGTGAAAAACCGCAACCTTTCATATTACCCTTACAAGTTAACAATTGTAGATGAAAAAACAGACATTTTTAAGTTATTGTGCACGGACACACAAAAAAAAACTTGCGAAAGTCTTTGCTATTATTAGAATAATGTGTACTTTTGTACGACCAAAAAGAGTTAGTCAAAAAACTAGGCATTCAATCACAAATATAATTAACCAATATCATTAACAACTAAAAACAATTTTGTATGAAGAAAATTTTACTCTCATTAGCCGTTTTGGCTTTTTCATGCGTAAGTGCTTTTGCTGATGAAGTCACAATGAAGTACTCTGGCACAACAACAGCAAACATGATTGGTGACGGTTCAAATGAGGCAAGCTCTTTGGGCCTTGATAACGCTCAATGGTCTGTTGTAGCAAATAAGGGTGGTAATACAAATGCTCCAGGATTGAACAAGGCAGGTGATTTCCGCTTGTATTGGCATACGAATGGCAGCAATACGATTACTGTCGAATCTCTGACGAAAGCTACTATCAGCCAAATCGCTATCACATTCTCAGGTGATTATAGCAATGTTTCCATTACAGTTGGTGGAGAAGAAGTTACAGGAGAAAATGGTGTGTTCAAAATCAATAGCACTTCTTTCGTGATAGGAAATGCGAACACTACTAATGTTCAGGTTCGTATCAAACAGATTGTAATCACCTACACAGGCGGAACTCCTATAACAGTTCAACCTCCTAAGTTCAGTGTTGAAGGAGGTTTGTTCTTCGAGCCTCAGACGGTTGCGCTGACTTGCGAAACTGAAGGTGCCAAGATTCTGTACACAATTCCTGCTGGCCAAGATCCCGAATACACCGATGATGACAACTATTCAGGCATTTTCTATGATGGAACCCCTCTGACAATCACCAAAACTACAACCATCAAGGCTATGGCTGTGAAGGACGGTAAGACGAGTAGCATCGTATCCGCAACTTATTGTGTAGCAAATGTTGCAAACGCAGGAACAGAAGAGAATCCGTTTACAGTAGCTGATGCTATCTCTGTCGTAAATGCATTAGCTGATGGTGCAACAACTCCTAATACATATTTCGTAAAAGGTATCGTCATTGGTAATCCAGACTTCCAGCGTAACGCAAGCGAACAACTCTACGGCAATGTAAACTTCGTTATGGCTGACAGCCAGGATGGCGATTTGTTGACTGTCTATCGTGCCAAGGACTATAATAATGCAAACTTCACAGAAGAAACCACCAATCGTTTTAAAGCTGGCGACGAGGTTGTATTAACAGGTAAACTCCAGAAATACGTAAAGGAATCAGTAGTAACTCCAGAATTGACAAGCTGCTATCTGATTTCTGTTAAGGACACAGCTACAGGTATTGCTGCAGTGAAGGAAACAATCAAGGCTGCTGAGATCTTCAACGCAGCAGGTCAGCAGCTCGCTGCACCTCAGAAGGGTCTCAACATCATTGGAGGCAAGAAAATCTGGGTTAAGTGAGAGAAGAATTGAGCTTTCTCGAATTTTTCCGAACGTGACAGATTTGGAGCGGAGCTCAACGTTTACGTGAAGTAAACAGCCAACCGATTAGGTAATTATTTAGAATGTGTGTCTCCCATAGTGCAACGCTATGGGAGATTTTTTATATCCTACTGAGAAATTTTATTTTTCCCCTAGGGATAATTTTTCCTTCCCTTAAGGGAAATCTATGTTTCATACTTTGAAATGTATGTTTCGTACTATGAAACGTATATTTCATACTTTGAAACGTACGTTTCGTACTATGAAATATAAAATTCCCCTAGGGGCAAAAACAAAAACAGTTAAGGGTAAGGAAAAAGATACTTAGAGGGAAAAAGAAAAGGATGGACCTGTGAAGATCCATCCTTATTCTTTGCTCGAACGAGTTATTAAGCTTCTTCGCTCTTGCGAACGAGTTTCTCTTTGATACGAGCTTTCTTACCAGTAAGGTCGCGGAGGTAGTAGAGCTTAGCACGACGTACCTTACCCACCTTATTAATGGTAATACTTTCGATGTTTGGTGATTCGATAGGGAAGATACGCTCAACTCCTACTGTACCTGACATCTTGCGGACAGTGAAACGCTTCTTGCTGCCTTCTCCTGAAACCTTGATAACAACACCACGATAGAGCTGGATACGCTCCTTTGAACCTTCGACGATGTTGTAAGCAACTGTGATGGTATCACCTGCTTTGAACTTAGGGAACTCTTTGCCGGTAGCAAATGCCTCCTCGGCAACTTTAATCAAATCCATTTCTTCAATTGTTTTTTAACGGTTTATGTTCCAACGAAGCATTCACGATTCTCTCTAATTCGCCAGCGGCTTCGCTAAAGCGGGTGCAAAGGTACGAATATTTTGCCATTTAACCATTTACTATTTACTGTTTTTTCTAATTTTACTCGTTTTAAGGACTTTTTTTCATTGGTTTTTCACTTTTGACTCTGCACTTTTCCCTTTTTTTGTGTAACTTTGCAGCCAAAATAAACGAAGCATGAAAACAAAATATTCATTCGAAGTACTACCACCGCTGAAGGGCACAGGTACGGGAAACTTATTTAAGACAATCGACATCCTGAAGGAGTTCGATCCCGAATTGCTGAACATCACTACCCATCGTAGCGAATATATCTATACTGAACAGGCTGACGGGACATACGTGAAAAGCCGTCTGCGTCGTCGTCCAGGAACGGTTGCTGTAGCGAGTGCCATCATGCAGCGCTACCAACTGAGGGTGGTTCCACATGTGCTGTGCTCTGGTTATTCGCGCGAAGATACGGAGTATATGCTACTCGACCTGCAGTTCTTGGGCATTAAGGACATCCTGATTCTGCGTGGCGACAAGGCACCCGACGAGAAGCGGTTTGTGCCAGAGAAGAACGGCAACAGTCATGCAACGGAACTGATAGAGCAAGTCAATCAGTTTAATGCGGGAAAGTTTCTTGACGGAAGCGACATCAAGGTGCCAGGCGAACCGTTCGAGTATGGCGTTGCTTGCTATCCAGAGAAGCACGACGAGGCGCCCAACTTGGATTTCGACCTGAAAGTACTCAAGAAGAAGCAGGACTTAGGTGCGAAATACGCTGTGACACAGTTGTTTTTCGATAATGCGAAGTACTTCCAATTTGTCGAAAAAGCTCGACAGTCAGGTATTACCATCCCTATCATACCTGGCATCAAACCACTTGCGAAGATAAATCAGCTAACCATCATTCCAAAGACGTTCCATGTTGACATCCCTGCCGATTTGGCCGATGAAGCTCGCAAACTGAAGACAGACGAGGAAGTGGCTCAGTTGGGCATCGAATGGTGTGTGGCTCAATGCAAGGAACTGATCAACGCAGGAGTACCTCGATTGCATTTCTACACCGTTTCAGCCGTACCAAGTATCAAAGAAATCATCACTCACTTATGATATTCGACGAAGTAATAGGACAAGAGGAAGTGAAGCATCACCTGCTTCAGGAATTGGAGACAGGACGCCTGCCTCATGCGTTGCTGCTGGGAGGTCCCGAGGGAAATGGCGGATTCGCCCTTGCCTGGGCTTTGGCAACCCGATTGCTCAACAACTCCCCTTTGGTGGCAAAGTTGCAACATCCCGACCTTTACTTCTCCTACCCCATTTACAAAAAGGAGGCAACCAAACCTGCTCCATGCGATTTGTTCGCAAAGCAATGGAGAGAGTTGGTAACCCAAAATCCCTACTTTGGCTATAGCGAATGGATGAGCGCTATTGGTGCGGAGAACCAGCAGCTCACCATCTATGTGGACGAAGCCAACACATTGTTGAAGAAATTCAGCCTGAAAGCTAATCAGGGAGGATACAAAGTGTCAATCATTTGGTTGCCTGAGAAAATGAATATGGATTGTGCCAATAAGTTGCTGAAACTCCTGGAAGAACCGCCTACAGCTTCTGTGTTCATCCTGGTCAGCGAGCATCCTGAACTGTTGCTAACTACCATTCGTAGTCGCTGTCAGTATATTGATGTACCCAAGATAAGCGACCAATCCATTGAGCAGGCACTCATTGAGCAGCAGAAAGTAGATCCAACGATGGCACACAACATCGCTCGTACCTCTTATGGAAATATGACTGTTGCAATGCGGCAAATAGTCGACAACTCGGAGCAAGAACAATTCTTGGAGCTTTTCAAGAACTTGATGCGTTTGAGTTATACCCGTAAAGTACGCGAGATGAAACTATGGAGCGAAGAAATTGCTGCTTTGGGGCGCGAGCGACAGAAACGCTTCCTCGACTATTGTCAGCGTATGATTCGCGAGAATTTCATCTACAATTTCGGCAATCCCGACCTAAACTACATGAATTCAGCAGAAGCAGGCTTTGCGGTCAATTTCGCACCATTCGTGAACGAAAACAACGTAATCGGTATCATGGACGAACTACAGCTCTGCTATCGAGACATCATACAAAACGCTAATGCTAAAATCGTCTTTTTCGACTTCGCCCTGAAGATGATTGTACTCATAAAAAATAGGTAAGATTGCTCCTACCTACTTTTTCTATCTGCTACAGTTCTTAGCGCTTAGTTCTAAGTTTACTGTCTTTTCGCTTTTATACGTTCTAAAAGTGATTTTTCGATGAAATCGATATGTGTTCCGTCGCCAAAGGTCACACTCTTGGCTGTAGCTGGGTCATAGCGAACCCATCCATACTCCTCCTGATTGTTCCATATTTCCACGATGGCAGCATAGGCATAGGGGATATCCAGTTCTTTTTGATGCTGATAGCGTACAGTTACGGTATAGTACTGGCGGCCTGTGTAAGGTTGGGCATTATTAATATAATTTATTCCGAAGTCGAAGGCTTTTTTGTATTGCGAAATACATCTTTTCCGACATCCTTCACACTCACTGGAAACGTGAATGGTTCCAGTTTTTCGCAGGCTTGGAATGCCCCATCACCGATGCTTGTCAGTTTCGATTCTTCTGCAAACCGAACTGATTCCAGGTTTCTGCAACCCAAGAAAGCTATATTGCTGATGTTCGTCACGCTGGCTGGGATGATAATCGATGTCAATCCGCTGACAGAGAAAGCCCCGCGTTCGATGCTTGTTACGCTATTGGGAATGATGACTGACGAAAGACTTTCGCAGCCTGAGAATGCTACTTCGCCGATACTTGTCACATTATTAGGGATAATAACTGATGCCAGATTAATGCAAGATACGAAGGTACCATAGTTGATACGCGTCAGTTTAGAACCTTCGGCAAATTGAACTGATTCCAGTTTTGTGCAAGTGTTAAAAGCCTCGCTGCCGATAGTTGTGACACTATTGGGAATCACTATTGATGTCAAGCCTAGGCAAACGAAGAAAGCACGATATCCAAGAGACGTCACACTATTGGGGATGGTGATCGTTGTCAGGTTCTCGCAACGTTCAAATACTCTGCCACCAATGCTTGTCACCGAATAGCCCTGTACGTTGGCAGGAATTGTCAACACACCCGTTGGCTTCTCTCCTTCGTAACCATACAACATCACCTCTTTCGGACTTTCGCTCGTCACCATGTATTTCAAGCCATCTTCCGTGAACTCCGCAAATGCCTTTTCTATCTTCATTCCCCTCTTCTTATCTACCGTAAATCCGCCAATTCGATTGAACAAGTTCCACGCGTCGGCTGCCTTGTATGCCTCAATCGACTTCTTCGGAACGATTAATGTACACTTGTTGTAATCATATTCATCGATATTTATTCGCTTATCAGTAGAAATGGATGGAGGTGTGAGAGGCTTGCACACAATTTCCTTTCGTGTCTGGCAACTCCTGATGAAGCGGGAAGAGATTTTTGTGACTGTCGAAGGAATAACGATTGATTTCAGGCGGTCGGAACCAGCAAATGCGTCTCCCAACTCCTTTACGCCCTCAAGAATATCCACAGATTCGAGAGCGGTACAATTTCCGAAAGCATCATCTTCAATCGTGACGATGGTGGAAGGAAGGGTGACCGACTTTAAGAATGAGCAACCACAAAAAGCTTTTTTGCCAATAGCTGTAACGGCATACTTCTTGCCTTTGTAGTTGATGGAAGCGGGAACGACCACGTCGCCCATATAGTAATCTTCGTTCATACGGATGAAATCGAGATAGGTAACAGCTACGGTGCTGTCTGACGTCAAATTAAAACACATACCATTCACTTCGATGTCGTATGCCGAAGCAATAAGTGTTGTATGTAGTAGCAACACAAGAAATAGGATTCGTTTCATCTTCATGTCATTTTTTCATATTATTAAAACGTAGGCGACGTGCTTCCTGATCAAACTGATAGAGCTCAGGCTCCAACTTCCTGATCCAGTCGATAGGGCAGACTGCAGGGTAGAAGTCTGTGTGGGGATAACGAGATTGATAGAAGTCAGAATAATCGTGCAGATTATTCAAATCGAGCAACAGCAGTTTTCCACCACAAACGATAAGTTCGATGTATCGATCGCTTTCTGAATGGTTCGATGAATACATGTCCAGCGTAAGAGTCTGTCCATGCATAGGATAATGGGGGGCAATCGTCTCTGCTTGATAGCAAATAGCCATCATCGGACTGTCTTCAAACCAATAATGGCGAAGCACATACTCGCTTAAAACGTCAAACACACTATCAGCATTGCAGGTAATCACATATTTATCCCCTTTCAAAGTGGGATCATCCGGGAACTTCACTTTCTGATGCTTACTTGGATAAGCTTTCTTCACTGCTTCCAACATCGTCTCAAAATCCGATATGTCGTATCGTTCCTGACGAGCCTTTCGATGAGGCAGTGCTATCCATAAGAAAACAGAATCACTCAGATTATCAAATATGGCTTCAGCTCGATGAATGGTAGATTGTCTCTGATGTAAGAAATGATGATCTGCAATAGGTTCCATTCTGGAGTCTTTCGTTAATTTGTCCCAAGTCATCGTGTATGAGATGGAATCCTTACCATTGTCTATCCTATTATATTTCATCGCACTTGCGTATGTGGTCGTAGGGATGGCTTCAGCAAAGGCTACGTTCAGGCTGTCGAGCAAAGACGGGCGGAACAGTTTCTTGGGTAACTTTACGCCAAACCCAAACCTATCCATATCTCCCATAGATGTGAGGTCACATTCCGTAGGGAAACATTTCCACACTTCTTTTGCAAGGTCAATCAATCGCTGCTGTGCCGTGATTTGCTTTTGACTGTCCTGAGCAGCCAACGATGTGACTGCCAGCGATAGTATGATTAAGAAGAATGTTCGTTTCATTAATGTTCAAAGTTCATTTTTTCAATTATATAAGTTGACGAGAATCTGTTCTTGCGTTTCATACGATACACTTCATCACGTATCTGAAGAGTTGTACTATTGCCTTTTTTCGTAATCTTGCCTGGATGAGGATAGTGATTGTCTGGTCCTTCTAACAAGGCGTCCCACCAAGAGAAAATGCTACAAGGAGCGTTTCGGTCATTTTGGTTCTGGATATCAATTATCAAGAGTTTCCCATTACGACTGCAAATCTGTATCTCCCTCTCTTGGAGTCTTGTTCGCAACGCTCCATCGTTTTGCTCGTTCACACGTTTATACATCCTAATCCTCATCATGTCAGTATCGTAAAAATAGCCGAATGACAACAAAGGGGTATGCTTCATCAGATATTCATTGCCTACATAATTGCGAATGATGTCATATACCTTTTCGGCATTACAGGTCAATGCATATACATATCCAATCCCTGTACTCCAGTTGGCATCAGCAGGGAATACAACTTTCTTTTTCTTCGTTTTATACTGACGCTTCAACTCGTCCAACAACTCATCCAATCCTGTTACATCCTGCAGAAGTTCCCCACCCCCGAGAATTGCTCTTAAGTTTTGGAGTTTGAACTCGAAAGACGCATGACGGTTAGCCTCATAATAATTAACGACGGCTGTGCTATTGTTGCCAGACAGACCACCTCGCGTACCATGAAGCCACGCCAGCGAATACGCCATAGACTCACCATTCTGCCCGGGGTCCCTCGTCACATGTGCCAAAGTTGCGCTTGCCTGTTCGTGGGAGAGCGTCACTTCAATGCTATCCTTCAGCGAAGCAGATATACTATCTGAAGGCACTAAGAGATTCAACTCGAAATCATTCTCATTGACAATGAACCTACCTTTATAATTATAATGCACCTTGTCTGCCTTTGGGAAATGCCAACATATCGATTTTGCCAGATGAACGATGGCATCAGGAACTCCATTGCCATACTCTTCGCCAACATGATTATTATCACCTCCGATTTCTTCCTGCGCATAACAGATGCAGGTAGGTAATAGCAACAAAGTAATTATCACAATTCGTTTCATACACATTATCTATTAAGCGCTAAATGAATACTATCGAATTCCTGACGGAGTCGTTTGCCGAATTCCTCTGCCTCTTTCATCCGCTCTGCAATATTCACCTCAGGAAGGAGGGACTTAGGAGGAGTAGGTGCGTTCTTACTGCTAATTACCACATAGACGGTATCGCCTTCTTCATCAATCTCGATATATACTCCTGGAGCCAGCTTAGAATAAAGACTTCCTCTGTCTCCCCCTTTATGGGGAGAAATAAGAGGATACCCGTTTATGAATAAGTTCTCAGCTTTTCTTTCTTTATAAGGCGAATCTGGAATAGAGGTAGAGAACTGAGCTGTTTGCTTATACAATGGCTCGAAGATAGTGGTGTCAGAAACAATAGGAGTTGAAGGCACCACCGTAGGTATGTCAGCTATCTGCTTATCCACAGGGCTGGCCGGCTTTCGAAGAAGGAAGAATGCCAGCAATAGGGTTGCTGCAACAGCACCAAGGGTGCTCCACCCAACGATGGTGCGCAGACGGGTCTTGCGTCTTCTCGTCTGCATCGCATCAGCAACCCGCTGCGAGAAGTCGGCAGGCAACTGTGGAGCGTGCTCTGCCTGCTTAGCGAATACTTCTTTTAAGGCATCATCAAGCCGTATGGTTTCTTTGTTTCCTTTATCCAT